>JGI24695J34938_10000436_pt1 | contig 40240 bp, 32 predicted proteins | sample TergutCo191P3_FD_34938 | JGI IMG/M metagenome (IMG submission 34938)
TTGAATTATTGGAACCAAAGCCATGTACGAATACGCCGCGACCATTATAGGACCTAGATAATTCGATTTTAAAATCTGCGAAACAAGAATTGTTGTTGGACCGTCCGCAGCTCCAATAATGCCGATTGCAGCCGCATCCTTCATGTCAAAGCCAAGGATAACCGCAAGTGTGATTGTCGCAAAAATTCCAAAAGTAGCCGCCGCGCCAAATAGGAAATACACGGGTCTTGATAAAAGCGGCGAAAAGTCGATCATGGCTCCGATACCGATAAAAAGTAAAAGCGGCATGATTTCGGCTGCGTCTATGCCTGTTTCAAAAAGCCATTGAATTGGGCCGTGAACTTCGCCTATCCCGGGCATTATTTGATTTATTACGCCGCTTAAAGGCAGATTTACAAGGATTGCTCCAAAGCCCATCGGCAAAAGAAGGGAGGGTTCATACTCTTTTTTGATTGCAAGCGCTATCAAAATAATACCGATGGCATACATAACAAAATGTTTCCAAGTTAAATTCGCAAAATTCTCAAAAATAAATTCCATAAGTTCCTTTTTAAAAATAATATATTTTTATTATGATTTTTACAAGACGGTAACAGCCGGGCATATGTTTGCCGATAATATAATATGAAAAAATGTCTGATTTTATCTCTTTTTCTTGCATGTTTTCCAGTTTTTACCCAGGATTTAAGCATAAACGCTGATGATCTGCTGCTGGAATCGAGAGCTGACGGCGGATTTCATCTGTTTGTAAGAAAAAAACCGGATGTCGGATCTGTTCTGCTTACAGAAACAACGAGAGACCCGAATATGAGAGCCGACAATTACGCCTACCGCGCAGGCGAATGGAATGCAATTAACGGCGATGAAATACGAATGCTTAACGGCGCGCCGATTCCAAGAGAGAGCCGTGTTTATTCATTAATTTCTTCTACCGTTGTAAATCATCCGTCACTTGGAAATGCGTTTCATATTTATATTCCTTACGTTTTATATTACGGTTATGAAAGCGGACGAAGCGGACAAGTGCACATCACAGACGGTACATTTTTAAATGTCCGCGCTTTTTCGATGCCTTATGCCGATTATCGCGGCTCTTTTAGGGACAATCCTTTCAGGCTTGAAGCAAGACAGGAGCCACAGCCCGGCCCTCCCGAGGGTATATACATGGCGGAAACTGTCGCCGCCTTTACCGAAATCGCAAGAGCTACAAACGGCGAATCGATTTATTCCAGAGGTCCCGAGGATGTCGTTAATTTGATTCGTACAGTCCTTGAAAGAGAACGGGGCAAAACTTTGGATCTTGTTATCTGCATAGATACGACTAACAGCATGAATAAATATATCGATTCTGTCCGCCAAAGATTAATCCCAATGCTTGATGAAATGCTGGGCGGTTTTCCCTCTTTCAGGATAGGCATGGTTCAATTTAAAGATTATTATGAAAGCTATGTTACAAGGGTAATTCCCTTTACAAGCAACTTTGCGCATTTTCAGCGTGACTTAAACGCAATAAACGTTCACGGCGGCGGCGATATCCCCGAAGCCGTTTATGAAGCGCTTCACGAAGGAGCCGTAAGGTTTGACTGGCAGGCGCAGTCAAGGATTATGATATTGATAGGCGATGCTCCGCCGCATCCGCGTCCGAGGGGAAGAATTACAAGGCAGATGGCGGATAACGCAGCCAATGAAAGAAACATTAAAGTGCATACAATGATACTGCCGCATTAAGGGAGATTTACAAATGAACATATTCGAAGCAATTCTTTTGGGTATCGTGCAGGGACTGACAGAATTTTTACCTGTTTCAAGCTCGGGGCATTTAGCGCTTTTTCAACGAATAATAGAAGCGACAGGCGGCACAATGAAGGAGCCTTCGCTTTTTTTTGACACAATGCTTCATGCAGGTACTTTAATCGCGGTTTTTATAGTTTTATGGAAAGACATTTGGGAAATTATCAAAAAGCCGATTCAAAAAATTACGCTTTTTTTAATAATAGCCACCCTTCCTGCGGTAATTGCAGCACTCACCTTTGAAGACGCAATAGAAGAAATTTTTGTTAGCGCTAAATTTTTAGGTATTTGTTTTTTGATCACAACGATATTGCTTGTAACGGCAGAAATTCTTTCAAGACGCGCAAAAAACAGCAACAATATAAAAAAAGCGCAGGACATGACATGGCTTGACGCGTTAATAATAGGCATCATGCAGGCAATCGCGATACCGCCCGGCATTTCAAGATCGGGAGCTACAATTTCAGGCGCTCTCTTTCGCGGACTTGACCGTGATTTTGCCGCGCGTTTTTCATTCTTAATGTCGATTCCTGCGATACTTGGGGCTGTAGTATTGCAGACAAAAGATATGATAAGCGATAATACAGCGGCGCAGAGTGAATACAGTATTGGAGCTGCCGCCGTAATTGCAGGAACTATAACAGCAGGAGCAGTCGGTTTTTTTGCGGTTAAGTTTATGCTAAAAATAATACGCGAAAAATCACTTATTGGATTTGCGGTATATACCGCAATTTTAGGCGTTCTGGTTATTACAGATCAGCTTATAACTCATCTTGTTTTCTGATATAATAACGCATGAACAAGACATTGCAAATGTCCATAGTCGCAATAGCAGGCGCTCTTTTAAACGCTGTAATAGGTCACGTTTGTACTGCTCTTTTTAAGTTTCCAATATTTCTTGATACGATCTTTATAATTGCTATAACCTTTACATTCGGTCTTTTATGGGGTTCTATATGCGCGGCTTTAACCGCAGTTTTTATTTACATTATAAACTTAATTTCAAAATCGATTATTGCAGCAGTTCCTTTCTTTCTTGATATTCCCGGTTTCGCGTCTATTGCGCTTGTTACATGGCTATTCATGCGAATCTTTGCGCGAGAGCTTAATTTTAAAAAAGGAGCATGGGAACCTCTTCCGATTTGGAATAAAAGCAGCAAGACTAGCATTTTGATAGATAAAATATTTATTCTTTTTATTTTGTCATTTGCTCTTTGCGTTATTTTTAGTTTTTTGAATACTACTTTTTATGTTTTATTTACAACTTCTTTTTTAAACGGAATTTTTTTATCAAAACTTTTTTCTTGTATTATTAATCGCAGTTTTGATATGCTGGTTTGCATTTATGCAAGCCTATTTATTTCTTATTCATTAAGATCAGTTTTTAATGTTTCTTCGCAAAGCCCGTAACCTTCTTCTTCCAAATTGCCCGCAGGTTCTATGTGAACCATGATATCGTAAATATTTTCTATTCTTTCCTTAATTGCTTTTTCTACATTAAAAGAAATCCAGTGCGCTTCTATTACAGTTTTATTAGGCGGCACTTCGATATCGATTCCTATATCCCAAAAACCCGCAATCTTTCGCATTCTTACGCGGTGAGGATGCCCTGCTCCTTCGACAGAATTAACGGCTTCGAACACTTCCTTGTAATGAAATTTATCCGAGCCGCCGTCCATTAGCTCCGTGTTGGCTTCCATAAAAATACCAAGCGCGGATTTTAAAACCCACAAGCCAACAAGAATCGCAACCCATGAATCGATTATTCCGACATCAAAAAACATGGAAAGCCCCAACCCCAAAAGAACGCCCGAAGAAAGTATTACGTCTGCCGACATGTTTTTTGAATTTGCTTTTAACATAGAAGAATTAGCTTTTTTCCCGAACATATACAATGACCATGCAAGAAAAAGTTTCCCGGCAATCGATACAACAGTTCCGATAACAGCAAGCAATGACGGCACTTCTTTTTCAGCTCCGAAAATAATATTTTTCCCGGAGCTTAATATTAACTGCGCTCCCGCAAAAAAAAGCATGCATGACAAAAGCGTAGTTGCAACTGTCTCCGCTCTGCCGTGTCCCCAGGGATGTTCAGCATCAGCAGGCTGCGCGATAATTTTTGCGACAAACAAAGACATAATCGCTATTAGTACATCAACCGAAGAATCGATGCCGTCTCCGATTACAGAAAGGCTGCCTGCCATTATACCTGAACCTATTTTAATAGACGCAAGAATCGCGTTCCCGATTAGCGCAATTATGGATGCTGTTTTTATTATTTGCACTCTTTTTAGCGAAGCGTTATTATTATCGGGTTTCATGATTTTCCTTTTTTTATTTTGGAATTGATTCTTCTAAAAATAATAATTATAGGTAAAATTAAAACTGCAATAAAACTTCCTGCAAAACCGTTATTGTAAAGATTCAAACCGCCGTTTACGTCTCCAATAAATACCGCAATTGAAACATGGAGAAAACCTGTAATGATTCCCCAGTGCCATCCGTATCTTCCCGCAATTGGAGCAAGCCCTGTAGAAAATAAAATTGCAAGCGTATTTACAGAAGACATAGAATCAAGATGGTTAAGATAAACCGCAAGAATACTTCCTATGATAATTGGAGTTGCGTTTCTAAGATGTTTGCCGCACGCCGCAAAACCTGATACCGTAAAAATTCCTCCCAAAATGGGACCATTTATTGGGTATCCCAAAACAAGCATGACAGATGTTGATACTATGCACATAATGCCAATGTTTATATAACAAGTATTATGGTATTTTGAGAGATAGTCAGAGTCTTCCGGGTCTTTTTCTTTTAATAATTTTTCAAATTTTACAATTGCATTTTTTGGTTTGTCTGTTACAAAACCGTAAATTATGAGTGAAACTGCAATTGAGTAGGCAACAATCGCAAGCTGTAATGTATGTTCAGTATCCCATAAATTTTCAGGGATTATTTCGATATTGATGCTTCGTAAAAATCCTGCAAACATTGTAGCTATAAAACCGCCTGCGATTCCGCCGTTATAAAGGCAGTAATGATTATGCATTACCTTTACATAATCTGCGACAACAGGAAAAATAAAACCGACAAAAATGCCAATAAAGTACGCGGTAATGAATTTAATTATATTGAACTCTTCGTTTAAAAACGCTATTTCGCTTACTATGGGCGCAATTGTCGCGCTGACCATTGCAAAAATAACCATTTCTGAAAATTTCTTACCTGCCACTTTTCCGTACAGCCATACGCCTGCAATTATAGGAAGCGTATTTAACATATTTTTTCCGAATAGTGAAAAGCCGATTGTTAAAAAGAGAGAAGCGATTATCTTGCCGTTGGGATCGCGTCTGTTTACGATAAGTAAAAACAGGTTGAAAATCGTAAGAATGGCGGAATTTACAAGGGCTGCACCTATGCCTGCAAGCTTAACATAATCTGTTATTAAAACGCTTCGTGACATTTGGATTTTTAAAAAGCCTTCCATGACCATGGAAGGCGGATTCAGGCAAAATGCCAATATAATAAAAAGAAAACAAATGCCGAGCATGATGAAATAATCCACAGGCACTGTATACCTGCTCTTCCCCGGCATAATTGCTCCTTTTAGAGTTTTAAAATATCAGCACGTACAGCGCAAAAAGTTTATTTTTATTTCTTTCTTATGAAAGTATCAGTTTCTCCATCAATTGTAATGGAGAGCTTATCGCCTTCAATAGTAAATGTGCCTTCTTCGGATTCGTCATCTTCGGTAACTGTGATCTTATTGCCGCTTGTTTTATATGTCCCGGATTGAAATACTTCACCGCCGAATGACATATCAACTTTTCCGCCTTTAAAGGTTAATTCCAATCCATTACTATGAACCCATGTCCCGCTGATCGAAGGTCCGCATGATACAAGTAACAACGAAGCAAGGATTATTGCACCAAAGGCAACAACCCATAAATTTGTCTTTTTCATCTAAAAACTCCTTTGAGATTTAATCTCATAGCCTATTGTACACTTATCTGCTTATTGTGTCAAATCGTCTTTGACGTCTTGAGGCGCTTGAAGGAAGCAGATACCGAGCATGATGAAGTAATCCACAGGTATTTCATACCTGCCCGGCTTTGGCATTTTGGCTCCTTTTTCACGGTTTTAGCATGTTAGCATGGATACAGGGAAATTGGCAAGGATATACCGTTAATTACTTTAATCTTAATCATCTGAATCATCGACAGGTATCACTTTGATATCTTTTTTTAATTCTTCCAATTCCTCGGCTGTTTGTTCTCTTAGTCCAAATTTAATTATTTTGCTTTCCACACCTTCAATAATAGGAAAACCATATTCATCAAACTCCATAACAATCACTATATACCTATCTGCTAATTTTATCAAATCGTCTTTGCTTTCTAATGGTATTGTCAGACTTTAATACCCTCTTCTTTTTTGATCTTCTTCGCGTCGCCTTCTGTCATTTTCCTGTCTTACCCATTCATTATACCTTTGTCTTTCTTCTTCCCTCTCTTGTGCTGCCTTTATTTCTCTTTTCTCTTTCATTTTTTTCATTGTTTCTTTATCTGTTACAAATTTATAAACCTTTTTTCCAAATTCATCTTTTTCTACATATATCTCACAATCTGCCGATGAAGATGACCTTGATGATGAAGATGTACTTGAAGGAATATAATAATAATCATCAGTTTGGTTGATTATATCATAAAATCCATATATTGAATTTCCTGAAGTAATTCGCACACAAATAAGAGAAATACTAATTATCACTATAGGAACTGCAATTGACGAACTGACAAATCTTGTTAATATTCCTCCAAACCAATCCATTAAAACAAGATAAAAAATTGATGCAAAAACACAAACAACTGTAAAAATTAATAATTTTAAAATGTCCTCATGAAAAACCCTGAATAATTCAAAAATTATTAAAAAAACACTGATAACGACAGCAAAAGATACAATAGTCATTTCTTTATTTATCATTTGCGAAAAATCATCAGGATACCGTAATCCTGCAAGTAAAATAATTACCAATCTTGTAAAAGAACGGACAACAACATCGATATCCCAGTCGTTTTCTTTAACTTCAATTCCTGTAAGTAAAAAATGAATAAAAACGATAAGTAAAAGAATACTTATCGAAATATAATCAAAAATATTTGTTTTAAAAATTGAATCGAATACAAGATATATTTGTTCTAGAAATTCTATTTGAACAATGTAAGCAGAAGCTTGAAATACAATAAATAAAAGGCATAACTTTAATCCAAAATAATTTGTTATTTTAAAAAAAACAGATTTATCTGTAATTCCATACAATATTGCCAGAATACCAGAAGCTGTCAGTAACGATGGTAATATAATCATTAAAATATGAAATTGCTCAAAAGAAGTGCGAAGCGAAAATCCCGTTATAAGAGATAAAATACCATACAGCGTTATTAAGATACCGCTTATAAAAATGATTCTTCTTCCTGTCATATATTAATACACCTACCTTCCTGCCGCGTCAAATCGTCTTTGACGTCTTGCGCTATTATCAGTTTGAGGCGTATATCGCGAAATTGCTACCCTTGCGTTTACAAGACGGCTTGAGGCGCTTGGATGAGTTGCATTAAACCCTACCCTTACGCCGCTTTGAGAATAGTTGATTTTTTCAAGTTCCAGCAGCATATCGATAAGTCCCTGAGGATTATATCCAGCAGCGGCTAAAAGGCTAATCGCTGTAATGTCAGCGTCAAATTCCTGTGAATGTGAAAATCCTGCGTTTATCCGTTCTGTGATAATTCCCGCCCCCGGAAACATAAACTGCCTTACCCAGTCTTCTGCGTCACGGTTTGACTGAATCGCTCTCATTCCATGGCGAAGCTGAATATGCGCTAGTTCATGCGCTAAAACGGCGGCAAGAGCATCTTCTGTTTTTGCGGCTCCTATAAGTCCCCTTGTGACAAAAATATGTCCTCCGGGAGTTGCAAAGGCGTTTACATCATCGCTGTCTAAAACTGCCGCAACATAACCGTTAAATGAAGAAGGATACGGCGAGTTTATTACAAGCGCCATCAATATTTGATTCAAATATGCTGTAAATGCGGGAGGCGCTTCGTAAAGACGATGCCTAGAAAGAATGTTAGCGGCAACTTCCCTGCCAACCGCGTATTCATCTACAAGATCGATTTTTTCTATTGCGTTAGCTGTAATGCTTCCCGGTGGATTATAATTATCAGCCGCCGTTCTTTGAATTACGGCAGTTGTCTGCTTTTCATTTTCATCATACCCCTGCAATAAAATGTCTCTTGCAAGCGCAATTGTTACATCGTAAAGAGCGGAATCCCTTGAAACGCTTGTCTGCATTGCTAGGGCGATTTGCCTGTTCATTTCCGCTTTTGGAATGGTGTATAAAACCCATGCAGTATATTCGTCTGTAAAATTTTCTTTATTATCCGGATCATAGCGTCTTCTAAGACTCCACCAGTCGGCTTCTCTTTGCGCGCCTGAAAAACTTACGTTCACAATTGCGTTTAACACATTGTTAATCTGCTGTTCGTAATTTCCAGTTGCTTGCGCGTTTACTGCGGCTTCGTATCTTGATGCAATATTGGTGCGCACTAAAGCGCCGATACGGGACTGCGCGCTTGCGTTATCTGCCCATGCGACAACAAATTGCCTATTAACGCCTGTTTCTTCGCCTATTATACAATACTTTCCGTTATATTCGGGAAGCGCGTTTAACGCTGATATTCCGCGCTGTAGATACAATCTTAACCATGCAGGGGTAGGCGTTCCCATTACGGTTCCCTTGTTTTCAAGCTCGACTATTTTTGGTCCCGATACGCAGGTTATAAATAAAAGGAGCAAGCAGAGGGCGATAAGTATTTTAATTAAATTATTTTTCATGATTACTCCTTTTTTTTACCACTAACCACACGAACCTATTGTTCGTGAAAGAACCACAGGTTCTATTCGTGGTTAAAATTTCTTTCCTAGTTAGCAGGACCTGCTACTTGACGAATTGGACGAACGTAACGTCTTGTAGTAACATGAAATTGAGCATCACGATTTATCTGTCCATTACTAAAATTTTGTGCCATTCTACTAGAATTCCAATATTGTTCGTTTTTAAAATCACCTAAATTTCTTCGTTTTAATTGACCATACATCTGATCCAATTCACCATTACTAGGCAAGAACCAGTCGTTAAAACCGCCGAATGTTAATTCAGCGCATTTTTGTGCCGCAGTGTCCCATTCTCCTGAAGTCGCTGCAAATGCTTCAACGATAAGTTGTGTATTTCTTCTACCAGATCCAATTATCTCTTGTAAATCATCAACTCTTGTACCACGCACACTCCAAACAGCTTGAAACTCTGCTTCGACAGGAGCTGCTTCTAAATAACGCCAGCCTTGATTATTATTTCCTTTATCATGGAAAATTATTCCGCCTGCAGGGCCTGCGTCACCCACTCTATATCGCGTATTTGATGAAGGAGTTGATTGACTTGGTGATGGTTGACCGGGTCCTGCCTGAGTTAAATCTGCATTAGAGAAAGTAACTGTTACGTTTGTATTAAATTTTACCGCTTTTCCGTAAATATTTCGTCTTACATCTGTAACTGCAATTATATAATCAGCAGATGTATTAATATTATTTAAATTTACAGCTCTTGTTTCGTTATTTCCAATGTTATTTGTAAATTGAAACATTTGTATTTCGGACTGTGGTCTCCCAACAATATTAAATGCCATTGAATCAAGCGCATTACCGGTATTATTTATAATTGTCAAAGTTCTTTGTGCTGTATTTGCTCCACTTGTCTGCTGTCTTGTATTGGAAGCTTGAGCTGAAGCAGTTGCAGGCGAATGGCTTGCTGTAATTGTTTCAATAAGCGGACTTGCGCTTATGTTTCTGTTATATTGCCCCTGCACAAGCGCTGTCTGCACTTCAAGTGCGCGTACTCGTATTCTATGTCCTGCGCCAAGTTTGCTTACAGCTCCTGAAACAATTGTTTGTGCGCCGAAAAATCGCCCGATTGCAAGAGCTTGATCATCTGCAACTTCGCCCGAAAACTGAAAATTCTGCTCTGCGCGGATTGCGTCAAGCTGCTGTCTGTCTACTACCTGAAAAACCTTGTCGTTTACCGCGTTTGCGATAAGTTCATCGATTACATAATCGGATAACGCAGGCGAATCCGACTGGATATTTAAAATAACAATTTTACTTCCTCTTGGAATATTGCTGTTTAAATAATCAGAAGTTTCTCTTATTGCCGCGTCAAGATCATCTATTCTTTTTGGACCGCCTGCGCAGCTCCATGTAAACATTAATGTCAATGCAAACAGAATTGTTAACACTTTCATTATTTTTTTCATCTTAATCTCCTTAAAATAATATAAACCACGGAGGTCACGGAGAACACGGAGTTATAAGTTCGAAAATTGTATTCTCTCCGTGTACTCTGTGTACTCTGTGTACTCTGTGGTTAAATTCTTCCTCTTACTCGGCGCCCCAGTTAGCCATGCCATTCTGAAGAATCTGGCGCGCTAATTGGATTGTGATGTCGTATAACGCTGAATCTGCTCGTACTGATGTTTCTAAAGCCTGCGCTACCTGTCTGTTAAGTTCAGCTTTGGGAATTGTGTAAAGTACATACGCCGTGTATTCATCTGTAAAAACATCTCTCTGATCCGGGTCATAGCGTCTTCTAAGACTCCACCAATCGGCTTCTCTTTGCGCGCCTGAATAGCTGACATTTACAATCGCGTTAATTACGTTGTCAATCTGCTGTTCGTATGTGCCTGTTGTCGGCGTGGAACCTGTTACGCCTTCAGTCTGCGCTCTTCCTGTTACGCGAGCCTGATATTCTGACGCGATTGTAGTGCGAAGCATAGCTCCGATTCTCTGCTGTGCGCTGAAGTTATCCGCCCATGCAAGCACAAATTGCCTGTTAACGCCTGATTCTTCACCTATTATGCAGTACTTATCCCTGAATTCGCTTTGCGCTTGCACTCTGGAAATACCATGCGCTGTATAATTCTTTATCCAATCGGGCGTTGCAACATTCATTACAGTACCCTTGTTTTCAAGCTCGATAACTCTTACCTTTGTCGCACAGCCTGCCGCTGCAATTGCAATAGCAGCAATTGCAAAAAAAACAATTAACGTTCTACTAAAAATTTTCATCTTAAATCTCCTAACAATATTTATTTTTTCCTGCAACGCAGGATGTTTACTCTATCAGCGTAAAAAGCCAAGCATCAAACTCTCTTGCAAATTTTGCTTCTTTAATTGATTCTTCAACTGCCTGTACAGAAAGACGCCTTGCTTCTGAATTTGAATTTGGATGATTTCTTCTGTCATTTTCTGTAAAAGAAAATACAGAGTTTCCATTCTGAGTTAAAGCTGCGTCTATAAAGTAGCGGCAGACAAAAATATTTTGTCTGATTTCTTCGAATCTTACATTTGCGCGTAACACAGAATTGCCTGTGCCCGATTCGTTTATCTGAAAGCCCCGATCCCTGAAAAATGAGCCTAAGGCTCTGGTAAATAGCGTTCTATCCTGCGGATTTTCAGTAGTTACCGCAACGCCGATTGTAATTAAAGATGCGCACTCCATCATTCTGGCTCTTATACTCGCAGCTCCTCCATAACCGGGACGCCGTCCTGCCGCAGACGTGTCCAGCACTTCAAGGATATTTTGGAAACTGTCTGTAGCCTGCGCCAAAGCATGAGCAAAACTTAAACGCGCATACGCGTCAAAAGTCCCCGCAGGGGATGCAGCAGCCAAAAGCGTATTAATAATTGCAGAATTTTCCCTTATCATCCCAGAATATCTTGCCGCGCTTTCGCGCCTGTTCATTCTTGCGCATACATGAACGTTCCCGCGGTTATCGCGAAAAACATCAAGCTGAACCCCTAAAAGCCCTGAAACATTGGTGCTTGTATTTATTTCCTGCGAAAAATTCTGACTCTCTGTGAGATTTACGCTCCTTGACCCTTGAGAATTATCTACAATTTGCGTAAAGGCCTGCGACGCATTTGTTAAACTAGAGACATCGGTCCTAAAAGCCCTGGCAAGCGCATTCATTGCGGCGGACTCTGCCTGAGGTTGACTTGTGCCTTGCGCTGTTACTGCCACCCATTCACGGCTGGGATATGCCCTTTCAAGGTTACTTATCCATCCTGGAGCAGCTTGGGCATAAAGAAATACCGGTAATGCCGAAAAAAACGCCGCTAAACATAAGCATTTTACGAAAAATATTGGTTTTTTATACATATTTCCCCTTTTTAAGCATAAGATGTTTTTTAATTTTATGTATAGCATTTTGCTAATACTACTATATATTAGCATATTGTATATTGTCAACCGGTAATAATACCTATGATCATATAGCTAATATGAGACTAAAAGATATTTTTATAACAAATATGCGCAATTGTCGAAAAGCCAGAAATATATCACAGATGACCCTTGCAGAAATGTGCAATACATCAACATCATACATTGGACAAATCGAAATAGGTAACAGATTTCCTTCCTTGGAATTAATAGAAAAAATAGCGCTTGCTCTTGAAATTAAGCCTTACCTTCTTTTTAACGATGAATTTGAAAAAAAAGAAAAGCAAAAAACGCCTCATGTTAAAAAAGCCAAAATACAAAATTCAGTAAAAAATGAACTTATTAAAAATCTTACAGGCGCTATTCGCAAGGTTGTTAATAAGACTTATTAAAGATATAATTAAAAAATAATAAATAATAAGGAAAATAAATTGATTCTTAATATTTCAGGCATACCTGTCAGAATTACAAGAAAAGATGTAAAAAATATGCGTCTTTATGTTACCCCTCCCGACGGCAAGGTGACAGTTTCGGCTCCCTATGCCATGAGAGACGAGACTATTCAAAGTTTTATTTTATCAAAAATTGAATGGATAAGACTTCAAGTTGAAAAGTGCGAAAAACAAGAGCGGGAAGCAAACCCTCAATATGTGGACGGCGAAACTTTTTTTGTATGGGGAAAACCATATATTATTAAAACAGAATTTGGCGGCAGGTATTCAATTAATATTGAGGGAAATAATGCGAATTTTACTGTACGCAAGACAAGCACTGCAGCTCAAAAGGAAAAATTTGCCCGTGAATGGTACCGCGAATTATTAAAAAATGAAATTGCGCAAAGGCTTCCATTATGGGAGAAAAAAACCGGTTTAAAAACTGAAAGCTGGCAGATAAAATATATGACTTCCCGCTGGGGTTCCTGCAAGATTAAAAAAAGAAATATCTGCTTTAATTTACAGCTTGCAAAAAAGACCCCTGAATGCCTTGACTACGTAATTCTGCATGAGCTTATCCATTTTAAGGAAAAGGGTCATAATGAACGTTTTTATAACCTTATGCAAAAATATATGCCTAAATGGAAGAATATAAAAAAAACGCTGAACTGCCGCGAAGCGGGTATTCCTTAAATTTAAAATGTAGTGTATTATTAAATTATGGAAGATACCGAGCTTGGCAAGCCTTTGATTGTTTCCGAAAGAATCTCGATTCAAAAAATCGCGGGAAATATAATCCTTTGTCTGCCTCCTCACGAAGGTGAACCAATAGAGCCTGAAATTCTGTATTCGGGAGGGGAAAACGCCCTTTTTAGAAGAAGACCCGATCAGTTTATTCTTTTCGAAAAAGTACCGGAAGAATTCTTCAGCGAAGATTATGTGCGCGAAACCATTTTTAATAAAAAAGAAGTATTAATTCTTGAAAAAAGCTCAAATTTAAAAGGCGAATACTGCGTAAAAATTAACCTTGTTTTTGAAATATTGGATTGCGTCGAAACGATTGTTTATGACGGCTACCCTCTTCATACTTCCCTTCGCGCCCGCGTAACGGCAGAGCCGGATAAACCCATTAAAGAAGTAATAGAAAGCGAGAATTTAATTAACCTTGCCGCCGTTTTGGCAAGAGAAGAAAACTATGATCTTTTAAAAAAATATTTTGACGAGGGCTTGCCTATAAATGATCTTATTAGTTATTCATTTAAAAGATGGCGTCCGACTCCTTTTCATTATGTCAGCACTTTCAGGCTTGTAGGTTACATGCAAGACCCTATTAAAATGCTGCGTTATCTTGCAGCTAACGGCGCAGATCCGAATATTGCCTGCCAAAAAGGCGACACTCCGCTTGGGAATCAATGTTTTAACAATGGTTTATCGATTGTAATAAAAGCGCTTCTTGAAACAGGCGCAGACCCAAACCATTTTACAAAAATAGAATCGGGTCCCATTAAGCCTCTTCATCTGATGCTTTTGCCGTTTGACTACGACGAAGAAAATCAGGAATTTACTCCTATAAAAGAAAGCGATATCGAAAACATAAATCTTCTTTTAGAAAAGGGAGCTGATGTAAATTATACAACAGAAGAAGGCATAACGGCGCTTTACCTTGCGCTTAATAACTCTGTAGGAACAGTTCGAAATAAAATCGTCAAACTGCTTTTAGAAAAAGGAGCGGATGAGAATGCCGCCATAGAAGCTTTATTAAAAGGCGCAGAAACAAAACACTCTCATTCCGCCTTTGTTTTATTCCAGATCTATTCTGGTCACATCGAAGGTCTGTCAACAAAACCGGATACTGTGTTGGCGCGTAAATATCTTTTCCTTGCATCGGATTTAATGAACAAATCAGGCGCGTAATTAATAACCTAGAAACCCAATGCCACCTCGGAGAATTGAACTCCAGACACGCAGATTTTCAGTCTGCTGCTCTACCAACTGAGCTAAGGTGGCAAATCTATATCTACCAATAATATGCCAAAAACGGCAAATTATGTCAATACCTCCTGGAGATATGGGGATTCGAACCCCAGGCCTATTGATTGCGAACCAATCGCTCTACCAACTGAGCTATATCCCCTGTATCTTATGAAATTTAGCCATAATTGAGGCGCTTGGTCAAGTGGTAAAGCAGGGATTGCTCCCCGCTCCAACGCGTTATACTTTAACCATCCATCCCTTTGTGTCGGGCAGTTTGCCGTACTGGATGCCTTTTATTGTGTCGCGGATTTCGATGGTTAGCTCGCCTGTATTGCCGCCGTTAAAAACGGCTTTCTTGCCCTGATACGTCAGGGATGTAAGAGGCGTGGCTCCTGCCGCAGTGCCGCTTACGAAACATTCTTTGGCTTCTTCCATCGCTTCGTCTATCGAGATTTTTCTTTCATGTACTTTTATTCCCTTATCGCGCGCAAGCTCGATTATGCTCTCTCTTGTAATGCCGGGAAGAATTGTGTCGCCAAGCTCAGGCGTTACAAGTTCGCCCGATTTTAAATAAAAGAAAATATTGCAGGACGAGCCTTCTTCGATATATTTGCGGTTGGTTCCGTCAAGGAAAACGCATTCCATGTAGCCGTCTTTTAATGCCTGTGATTTTGCAAGAGCCGAGATTACATAGTTTGAACATGCTTTTATCCAGCCTGTGCCGTTTGGCATTGCGCGAACTTTATCAGAAACAATTGCGTCCGACCTTCCCGACGAGAAATACGAGCTTACAGGCGTGTTGATAACCATTACATAGGGTTCAGAGGATAAATTTACTCCGATGCCGCCTTCTGCAATTGTAAAAGGTCTTATATATACCGAGTTTGCAGTCATGTAAGAATCTTTTTCCCATGCGCTTTCATAGTGAGGATAAAAACCGAGAGCGGCATTGCGCTTTACGGTTTCTACGCATGCTTCCATAAAAAGTTTTTCCGGGAACGGCGGCATTTTAAGCCCTTCCATTGAACGCGCAAAACGAGCCGCGTTTTTATCGGGTCTGAAAATTGCAAGCCCTCCGTTTTTTTGCGGAAGCGCTTTTAATCCTTCAAAACATGCTAATCCATACTGGCTTGTGTAATTGACAAGAGGCATATCCTCATAATGGTTGCGGGAATTTTCAAGCGTTGCGCGGGCGTCTTCGCTCATCGCAGCTTCTTCTTCCTGAGTCTTGTGCGGTTTTTCCAAATACTCCTGCGGCCATTTACCGTCGGTAAACTTGGAGCGGTAGGTAATTGGATACGTGTTTAATGCAAAAGCCATAGTATACTCCTTGAGTTACTATACTGTTTTTAATTGTTTGTTACAAGGGAAAACCAAAGATTTTTTTACCACGAACCACACAAACCTGTATTAAATATTTAGAAGCGAAGGTTCTTATTAATGAGGTTTTTTCTTTTTATTAAACAATATTTTTTTGCGGAGTTTTTCCGCGAGGCAGAACAAACCATAAAAAAATCCATTGTAAGCAAAATCCCAAGTGCCGCTTCTGTGAACTATTTGTCCGCCGAAACCTGTTTTAAACCGATACAAGCCTGCCATCGGATGAGAGGGATCTTCGTTTGGAGGGATGCCGAAAAGATCGTAATTGATGCAGCCTGTTTCCTTTGCATCCTGCATTGCCTTCCATTGAAGCGCGTAGGGCGCCATTAAATTGCGTTTGTTGTTGGATGAAGCGCCATATAGATATGTCGCGTCTTTCCCCCAAAAAAGAACAACAATCGCAGCAAGCGTTTCACCTTCGTGAGACGCTGTGTACAGTTTGATTTTTTCCCCGCAAAGCTCAAAAAGCGTTTTATAATATTTCAAGCCGTGTACTGAAATTCCGTCCCTTTGCGCTGTTTCTTTTAACAAATTATAAAATGTTTCAATTTCTTCTATCCCGCATGTTTTAACAGTTACGCCTTTTTTTTCCGCAAGCGAAATATTGTACCGCCACTTTGATTTCATCTGCGAAAGAATTTCTTCCGGTTTGTTTTCCAGATTGATGATAACGGTATCTGGCGGTTGAACCGTTGATGCCGCTTTTTTAAACCCTGCTTGAAAAAATATTTTTTCATTTTCTTTTTTATCAGTTACCTGTTCACTGTTTACAGCCCATGGCGGCTCAAAACGAATGAATACGCAATTTCGCGGCAGATATGGTTTTAATTTTTTTGCAATTTGCGATGCGGCATTTTCTTTTTCGTCTATTAAAATATTTACGGGAAGCTGTGGTCCCCAAGGCACATAGGCAAAAGAAAAACCCGGCATAAGTTTTCTGCAAAGAACCAAAAGAGGCGTTTTTTCTTTTGAATCGTTATAAAGCCATTCTGTTAAAAACGCTTTTGCGTTCCAGCCGAACTTTGCTTTAAACTCACCCCACATGGAAGACTGCAAAAATGAACCCGCGCTTTCGCATGTTTTTAATTCTGTTTCATTGAAATCACTTATATATTCCATAAATTTTTATTTTTACCACTAACCACACAAACCAACCCGAACCCTCTATTTGATATTGAACACCAAGTTCGAAGCGTTCGTGTGGTTCGTGGCAGAAATTTCCTCTCCCTAGTGAACCTCTCCATTTGGAATTTTTTCTGTTTTTACGGGATTACCGTTTAAACATAATTTTTTTTCGCCTGTCATTACAACATGTTCCTTTACAATTACAGGATATGAAAAAAATGTGTCTATGTCGATTTCATCAAGGGCTTTATTGTCCTCGCCTTCAGGCAGAAACCTTGTTCCTGTCGGATTGTCTCCTGCGTCCAAAACTTCCACGCGTTCTTTTTTCTGTCCGTCCTCTCCTTCAATTTCATCACCTGCGGCAAGAAGCATACCCCTGGATTCAATTCCGCGAAGTTTTGCAGGTTTTAAATTGTATGCGACAATTATTTTTTTTCCAAGTAATTGCTCTTCCGTGTAATGCTGAACAAGCCCGGAAACAATCTGGCGTTCTTCTCGCACTCCCGTAACGCCTTCTCCCGTTTCAAGATTGATAATGTAGAGCTTGTCCGCTTTTGGATGCTTTTCAACTTTTTCAATTTTTGCAGCGCGTAAATCTACAACAGAAGAAAATGTTTTTTGCTCCTGCCTTTCTTTTTGGGTTCCTGAGTATTTTTCCCTTAATACGTCAACTTGTTCATCTTCCAGTTTTGCAAAAAGAACTTCGCTTTTTATTTGAATATCCGGAATACCATCGGGGGTTCCAATACATCTCCAGCACAGGTTTTCTTTAAATTTTAAACCAAGGAAGGACGCGATTTTTTCTGCGGCAGCAGGCATGTACGGCTCTATCAATACGGCAAAGTCTCGCACAATGTACGTTAAATCGCTTATAACGGCTTTTGCCTTGTCTGGGTTTTCATTTTTAAGTTTCCACGGCTCATTGTCCTGAAAATATTTATTTGCATACGATGAAAGCTCGAATATTTCACGGAAAGCGTCCCTTAATTCCGCCCTGTCAAGTTTTTCTGTAATAGAGTTTTCCCGCACCCTTACTTCTTCCCATAACGCTTTGTCGCTTAAACCCTTTCCATCCTGCACCTTGCCGTCAAAGTAGCGGGTAACAAACGAAAGGGTTCGGTTTACCAAATTGCCAAGATTGCCAATAAGTTCGCCGTTTACCTTTTCCTGAAAATCGCTCCATGTAAACATTGCGTCTGTTTTTTCAGGCCTATTGTAATAAATATAAAAACGCCAGACATCGCTTGGGATCCCTGTTTCCATTGCGTCATTTCCAAATACTCCCACTCCCCTTGATTTAGAGAATTTTGAGTTTTCATAATTTAAGTATTCAGAACTTGACATATGATGCAGCATTGTCCATTTATCGCCCGAACCCAAAAGACTGGAAGGAAATATAACCGTATGAAAAGGAATATTATCTTTGCCGATAAATTGAAAAAGCTCAACTTCGTCGGGAGCTTTCCACCAATAATCCGTAAACTTGCGCCAATCTCCTGCGCCTGATTTCTCTTCACCTAACAAACCTGTTATGGAAATATAACCTATAGGAGCATCGAACCAAACATAAAAAACCTTGTTTTCATAACCTGGTTTAGGAACAGGGATTCCCCATTTTAAATCCCTTGTAATTGCGCGTTCTTTTAATCCGTCGCGTATCCAAGCCTGTGTCATTTGAACAGCGTTATGCGCCCAAAAACCGTTTACAGAGGCTGTCTTTATCCATTCTTCAAGTTTGTCTTTAATTGCCGGAAGATCAATATATAAATGATTTGTTTTTTGTAAAGACGGCGTACTTTCGCAGGCGGAACATTTTGGTTCTTTTAAATCTGTCGGGTCAAGCAGCTTTTGACATGCCTCGCATTGATCGCCCCTTGCGTTTGTGCTTGAGCATTTTGGGCAGATTCCAAGAATAAAACGGTCTGCAAGAAATTTATTGCATTTTGCGCAAAAGAATTGTTCGATTGTTCTTTCGCAGATAAAGCCTGCGCTGTCTAATTTTTTAAAAATATCCTGAACAACTTCAGTTTGAATCTTAGTCGATGTGCGCCCGAATTTGTCAAATGCAATATTAAACCATTTGTAAATATCCGCATGTATTTTATGATAGCGATCGCAAAGCTCTTTTGCGGTTACGCCTTCCTGCGCCGCCTTGGTTTCTGTAGCGGTGCCGTATTCGTCCGTACCGCATACATACAGGGTTTCCATGCCTCGAAGCCTGCAAAAACGCGCAAAACAATCAGCAGAAAGCACCTGAATAAGGTTTCCAAGGTGCGGCTCGTTGTTGACATAAGGCAGAGCCGATGTTATTAATCTTCTTTTCATATTTGATATATTATAAAATTAATGAGAAAATTTCAAGACAAATTCGTTAGTCCAGCTCTCGTTCGGTTCAAGATTGATTAAAAAACCCGGAATTATCCTTGTTGCCTGATACAAGCCGTTTTTGCAAAAAGGAACAAGACAACCTGAAAATTCATTTTTTGACGAAAGAATAATCTGCACTTCATTTTTTAAATCATGAATTTTTAAATTGTCTGCACCGAATTTGCTTTCTAAATGAATATCTTTTCCCGTTTTATCGACTGTATAAAATCTTACAAATTCTTCGCCTGTTTCTGCAAACGAAAAATCAATTTCTGTAATAAATTTAAATTTTTGACTTTCTGTCCCGGTATTTTTTAGTATATATGAAACGGAAATAGCGTCTTTTTTAAGAAGGAAACATTTATTTATTTCTATGCTGTTAAATGGAACGCCGTTTTCCGCTGCCGAAAGCTTAAAACACGATTTTCCTTTCCTATCCTGAGTTAAAGATTCATATTGTTCATTAAAACATAACCTGGAAATATTTTCTTTAAAAATAATGCCGTCATTAATTTCTATATCATGCGGCGCAATTATATCTGCAAAAGATGATTTTCTGCCGTATTCATCAGAGCCGCAGTCAAGATAATTCCAATCTTTTGGAAGATAATCAAGTTCGAATATACCTGCTCCCTTTAACTGAATGTAACAATTTATTTTTGTATCCTGAAAAAGGTGTTCTTTAATGCCGTCAAAATCAAAATCGTGCTGAACAAGCGAAGAATTAAATTTTCCGTTATCTCTTGTAAGTCTTTCCGCACGAAGAAGCGAACTGTATGCTGATTTACGAAGAGAACTTTGAAATTGTCCAGAAGGAGAAAAAAGACACGAATCCTGCGCTTTCCATAGCTCTTCTCTTGCATTTAATTTTCTGGCCTTGTCGCCTTTTAACTGATTTATTAAAACATTCGTAAAAATCATTTTTGAATAAATGCCGTTTGCTTCGGCATGTTCAATTAAAAAATTGCGGGGCGAATAATTAATTGAATGCCCGCAGGAATCAGGAAAACTTGCTTTTTTATATTTTTTTTGAGATTTAACAGCCTTTGAAGGTAAAATTGTTTCTACAATATTTTCTGAAAGCGATATTTCTTCAAAAAATCTGTTCCATGCAGTATCAGGCGCTTCTTCCTCAGATGATGCGATTCTTTGCGGAAATATGCTGATAATTTTACCTGTTTTTGAATTGGAAAATTTTTCTTCAAATTTATTTTTTAATTCTACAAAAACATGAGAAAAACTTTTTTCGCTAAGGTCTTTTTCTACAGACAAAGAAACCGGAAAAACTGTAACAAGTTTTCCCTGATCTTCCGTTATACATGGCGAATAAAGCTCATCTTCCTTCATTCCTGCTTTTAAAAATTGTTCCCCGGATAAAAAAGTATAATTCATATCGCTGGAAGAAATAGCTGCCGCTAAATTCTGTTCCCAGACAAAATCCGGTATCCAGCATCCAAGAGGTCTTTTTCCAAAATGCTTTCTAAGATATGTCGTCATTAATTCAATCTGACCTATCCTGTCCTGAAGCGGAATTAACGTAAAACACGGCTCGTAAAATCCGCCGCCAAGCAACTCAATTTGCTTTCTGGAAACCATATCTTCTATAAGCATTAAAAATTCAGAATGATTTCGTTCTATCCAATATAAAAGAACGCCCGAATAATGTAAAACAGCGTGGATATTTGAATAACGATATAAATTTGAAACAAATGGACGAATATAATTATGATACACATGCTCAAAATCACTGTCTTTAGCTCCAGACGGAATATGCGCATGAGAACCAAGAATCATATTGATTTTTTTTTCGTTTTTCACCCTGCGTTTATCATCCTAAAAAGCAGCAAAGAACCTGTTGTAAATATTAGTGACAATAAACCCATTGCAATAAGAATCAGCGGTTTTCCGCGTAAAAAAACAGGCACGGCTTCTAAAGCAGCGCGGTAACGAATTTCCCTTATTATAACATTAATTAGAAAGATACCGGCAGTTAAACCAAAAGATAATATCACTACTTCGATAAAACTATTGGCTAAATTGATACAAATAAATACAGCCGCTGCGGTAATTCCGGCAGGAAAATTGATTATAGATCCTTCCTTTATATCTTTTTTTAATAAAACTTTAAATATTAAATATTCAAATCCTGAATAACAAACTGCGCTTAGCGGAAAAAGGATAATATAAATAAAAACACCAGGTATAATGGAATATAAGACTCTGGAAAAGAAAAACCATAATAAGATAATGGAAAAAAATATAATGCTTGCTCTAATTAGTGTTGTTAAATCCATTGAACCTTTTGATTCTACAACTCCTTTTATGCCAAGACCGCACTGTAAAACAAGATTTATAGTAAAAGTGGAATAAATAAATAATAATAAAAGCGGTATTCCATTCATTGTTAATCTCCCTCATTCCCTTTGGAAAACTGGTATAAACAGATAATATAACCAAGTAAAAGCAAGGCGCCTGCAGAAGAACCGAATATGCCTATCGGGAAAAATGCTCCTTCTGTAAAATACATAATGGTTAACATTCCCTGAGATGTACCGGGAAACGAAAGCGAACAATATGAAAGCGGCTCTCTTACAATTGAAAATGCGATTATTAAACCTGAAAGAGACGCAGCTTGTGAAACTGAATCAGAGACATGCTCGAAAATATCAGGGCGAGCATTTTCCGGGAGCACTTGATCAACAATACCTGAACTTGCGCAGAAAAGCGGAACAAGCGAAAGCAGCATAAAGTTTTCAAACGCCGCAAAAGGGCATAAAAGCCAAAATAAAAAAATATAAATGGCTCCATAAAAAGAAGCCATACAAGTATATATTACGGATTTTCCTTTTACCGGAAATATTTTATCTCCTGCCGCTGTTAATAGTGATGAGAATGTCAGCGCCGTAAAACCATAAACCCAGAATAAACATCCTGCTATTGTAATAGACCACGAAAGACGCGCAGAAGCCATGATTAAAAGTCCGGCTCCCATTAATCCGCCAAGAGGTGAAAGAGAACCCCAAAAAGAATATTGACGACTTAAACTCATTCTATATTTCCTTCTATTCTGTTAGTATACATTTTTAAAATACTTTCCGGAAGTTCTTTAAAAACCTGCACTGCATGAGCGCTTAACGGAAGTATTTCTTTTACATCTCCTGTATCTGCAACTACCGCGCCAAGCGGAATTAATATTCCATCCTGAAAAGCGCTGAATATAAACATTTTGTCGTTTGAATACTGCACAGAATACCAATAACCATAAAGACCTGCTTTCCCGCCATGGTTTTTTAAATACGAAGAAAGACGGCGAGTATCGTTATTATTATTTAAAACATTATTAACAGAACGCATAAGATAATTTGCCTGAAGCGGAGTTGTTAAAATCCAAAGCAGAGAAATAAGCAATAAAAGACCCGTAACCCAGCCGAAAAAAAGCGCTTTATCTCTCATACAAGATTCTCCTTGAATTTTGAGCTTGTTTTACGCGAAAGAAATATTTTTTCTTCAAGAAGGCGGATAATTGGAGTAATGCAGTTTACAAGCGCAATAGCGACAAAACATCCTGAATATTCCATGCATTTGTATCTGAAGAACCATGAAAGTATTGCGCCTAACATAACAGCAAGTATTATTCCCGGTTTTAATTTTGCGCTGCTTGCAGGTTCTGCCGACAAAATAAAAGCTGCCGCAATTGTTCCGCCAGAAAATATACCGTATAATAAATCGCCATTCCAGAACATCATAGGATCACCTGACATTCGAATAAGAAAACCATATATCGAAAGAAATAAAAGTGGAATCCATCCTCTGTTTATTCCAATTGCGGTAATAACAATCGTGCCGACCAGCAGCGCAAATATTCCTCTGTCTGAAATAATTCCGGGACCATTATAGAAAAGTAAATCAATGTAACCGGAAGGAAGCTGCACTTCTGTTAATGAAAAAATTGAACTGTTAAAAAATTCTGTTACACTGTTATCAAAAACGCTTAAATCGCCTGTAATTACCATATCTGTTATAGATGAACCTTCTCCAAGCGCATTTTTAAAAGCCTGAGGCCACGAAAAACGAATAAAAAGCCAGCCGCCAAGAGCAGGATTTAACCAGTTTGCGCCAAGACCTCCAAAACTGTATTTAACGACAGTAATAGCAAAAACTGTTCCGAATATTACATAAACAGGACTTAATTGATTGGGAAGAAGCATTGCTAAAATCATGGCAGTTGCGGCTGCGCTTCCGTCTTTAATTTTTGCACCCCTGCTTGTTCTGCTTGTTAATAAAAATTCTGTTAATATTGCAGTTGAAAGCGCTGTTAAAGCGATTATTAAAGAACTGCCGCCGTCACCCAAAGATGACTGCAGAATGCACGCGAATGCGCAGCCGCAAATAAGCCACATCCTTCCTGTGCTTGGAACTGAAATATTAATCTGAGGTTTATGCGAAAATATCTTTTTAGTTTCAGACACTTACGTCCTCCTGGGATTTCTCTAAAAAAGTTTCAAGTAACGGCAGCGCGGATGGGCATACTATTTTACAGCATCCGCAGCCATGGCAGCCTGTAGTGCCTGCAAACTCAATTTCCTGCATTCTTATCCGCTTGTAAATATCCTGCGGATCTAGCCCCATGGGACACACTGCCCTGCATTCGCCGCAGTTTATACAATTTTGAAGACCGTGAATCGCAGCCTGAGATTTTGCCATCGCCGCAATCGCATAACATGTTTTGCCGACAGGTTCGTCAAGATACATTACTTCTCTTCCCGATAGCGGAGAACCTGTAACAATTCTTTCTGGAGGTTCTATAAAGCCGCCGCATTGTTCGATTACTTCGCTGATACGCGTTCCTATTCTTACTTTTAATATTTGCGGTTTTTTTACCGCAGTGCCTCCAACAGCCACGTATCGATCCAAGATCGGTTTTTTATGCACAACAGCGTCATAAGCTGCCGCAAGAACTGCAGGTCCCAGAATTAAAAGAGAGCCCAAATTTACATCTTCTTTTTTTTCATAAGCGCGAAGAGCAAGTTCAAGTTCCCTTTTGTTTCTTTGCGGATACCTTGAGCCTGTCATTACCAATGTAGAAGGCGTTTCAAGTTTTGAAGCCTCCGAAAGAAGAAGCTGTCCCAGCTCCTTTTCTTTATGAGAGACTGCAAAAACAATATTGGAAACTTTAAAACATGATTTAGCTACAATTGCCGCTCCGTCTATTACTGCTTTAATTCTATCATGGCAAAGCGCATAATCCGCGACAAGCCAGGGGTCGTCAAAAACGCATCTTACAACAAGAGTGATTTTTTCGCTTTCTTTTCTAGCTGCAGAAATTAAATCGGAAAGAGGCATCTCTGAATTTTCCATTTCTACGATTCCGTAGTCAGAAATAATGCGCTGAAGATCGTATCCATTTAATCCGTTCCAGATCATAATCTCTTCTTTTTTTCCGAGTCTTTCAAAAGCGCCTTCCATTTTTATCACAAAGGCATCGTTATTTATGCCGTCCCTGTCTTTCCATGTAATTTTTTTTATGATCCTGCCGGGAACCGTAGCGTGAATATTTGCAGCGCCTGTTCCTGAAGCTCGCGCAACAAGCATGCCTTCGCGTACCATTTCTCCTATTGAGACAACAGGAAAGACCTTCCTCGCCCAGTTTCCAAGCTGAATAACTGAAATTGCGGGAAGAAAAGCGTTCACAGCCTGCGATTTTTCTGGAGCTGAGGAGTCTTCATAGGGAAGACCTCCCCTGGGAAAAGAATATACCTTCATTTTAAGCGTCCTTTAGGCTTCCTCTCATGTTTTTTTACATTATACAACAGCTTATTGTTTATAATCAATCCCGGCAAAATGAACAATAATAATACTAATAACGATAAGTTTTCATTAATACCCCCAAAATTGCGCGTATTGGTTCTTGTCCTGTTACCGCTGTTAACAGTATTAAAGAATTCCATCAGATATTTAAGCGGAAACGCGGGAAAATCTCCCAGTTTTATTTCATGGCTTGCGGTATTTACATTCATTACAGGAAAGCCGTCTGCATCGGCATGAAAAACGGGAAATACTGACGAGTTTGTGCCAAGATGCCTTGTTGAAAATGACGATTGAAACTCAATATGATCAAAATAATCCTGTTCTTCTATTATTACATCGAATCTGTTTGCAGTGTCGTAGGTTCCTGACATATGCGGTGTAAAAAACATTGTTATAAAAGCGCCGGCTATAAATGGCAAAATATAGATTGGAAAAACAAATTCCGGGAAACGGCGTTTTACAATTGTTATTGGGTTAAACCTTTTATGTTCCACGCCGGAAAAAGATACAATTTTTAACGAAAAGAAAAAAACGGCAAATGAAACAATAAAGGCCGCAAGCAAAAACAAGAGCTGCAATTGAGAAAAAATCACCAGCACGGCGAACGCCAAAATAAAAACCGGCAGGAAAAACCAGTAATTTTTATATGGTAAAATAATTTCTTTTTTTATTTCCGACATTCTTTTCTTAAAATATTTCGAGTGCGGGCGCGTAGGATTTACAAGATCTCCTAAAGGTTCCTTTAAGAGTATAAAAAGCCCGTAAAGTAAAGCTGCGCTTCCTATTCCTGCCGCTCCGAAAAATCCAAGCGATGATAAAACAGGAACCATTGGTATTATATTTACGATGCTTCTGTGAACTTTTCTATTTTTATAAATAAAAATTAACAGTATTAAAGAAGCTGCGGCGTAAACCGTAAAGAAAAGAAACAATGGACGCCCAATCCCGAAATAATTAACGGAAAAGGGAATATCTTGCATTAACTCCGATAATTTTTTATCTAGGGCGTCTGAATTCCAATTGCCCGCCATAAGCGGAATGTATGCAAAGCGTTTTCCATTTCTTACAAATATTTCCCGAACTTTTTGGGCATAGCCGTCATTACGCGGATCAAAATCAAGAACCCTTGTGTGATACTCATCCAAAGGTATCCTTTGAATTGAATCAAATCTGTCAAGCAGAACCCATTGAGAAGATTCAGATACCGGTTCTCCGACAAAATATAAACCTGTAGACTGAATTATCGATCTAAGCGGCTTGTCGTCGATAGTATCATCTACCGCAAGCACAGCATAGCCTCCCCTGAATTCTTCGAACCCCATGGAAAAACCGATAAAATGAAGAGCAATTGCTGCCAGAAGCGAAACTAAGCTTGCAACAAGAACAGAGCGAAAGAAAGACATATACAATGCCTATTTCATGAACAAATAAAAGCAAATTGCAATAAAGATTCCAAGGCAAGATCCAACAAGCACTTCAAGCGGAGTATGACCCTGGACTTCTTTTACCGAATGAAAATCAAGACCTGTCAACTTTGCGGACTGTTTGCCAAGGCTATTAATCGCTTTGGCTTGTAAACCGGCGGCTCTCCTGACCCCCACAGAGTCTCGAAGAACAACCATCGCAAAGAACAGACAAAAAATGAAAAAATCTGAATCTATACCATGCCTGATTCCCGCTGATGTAGCAAGCGCACAAACGGTCGCAGAATGGCTGGAAGGCATTCCGCCGGTACGCCAAATCATGGTTTCTATTGCATCCCGTCTGGTTTTATGTTTATAGGTAAACAGATAAAAAACCATCTTTAACACCTGAGCTACACACAAGCTTGAAACAGTGGATAAAAACATGGGATTAAAAAATAACGATTTTATCGCCATTGCGGCATTCATTTTTAAATCATCTATTAAAGCGCGTTTCTTGTCAATATGGTAAAATATCAATATGGAACTAATTACCGGGGAAAATGACAATGGACGGCGTATTGACAGGATTTTACGCAAAGCTCTTCCTGATTATCCTCTGCCATTAATTCACAGGCTTTTAAGGCAAAAAAAAGTATTGGTTAACGGGAAACCGTGTAAGGCCAATGACAGAATTGAAAATGGAATTACTATTTCCATACCGTCATTGGATAATGGGGAGCAGAGGTTAGAAGCTAGGGAGCAAGTCTTAGGGCTAAGGGATCAGTTAAAAATATTATGGGAGGGGTTGGGATTAATTGCTGTTAATAAACCTGCAGGGCTTGCCGTTCACGGAGATGACAGTCTTGATTCAATTGTCCGCTCATATCTTTCCTGTAAATTATCTCCTTCCCTCTCTTTTACTCCAGGTCCGCTTCATAGAATAGATAAACCTTCAAGCGGCATAGTTGTTTTTTCTTCCAGTCTTGAAGGAGCGCGTACTTTTTCAGCTTTAATACGCGAACAAAAAGTAAAAAAAACATATCTTGCAGTTATAGAAGGCATACTTGATAAAGAAGAAATATGGCAGGATGAACTTGTCCGAGACAAAGAAATAAAAAAAACTTTTGTTTGGAATAAACTTCCTTTAGATTTACATGAATTAAAACGAATTAATGCCAAAACTGCCGTTACAAAAGTTACGCCTTTAAATTCTGACGGAAAAAATACTTTAATAAAAGCACAAATTGAAACGGGGAGAACTCATCAAATACGAGCGCAAGCTTCGTCACATGGGTATCCGCTTATTGGTGATATTAAGTATGGAGCAAAGAAAATAAAAGATAAGAAATTAGAAAGAAAAAATAAAGATAAAGTTGATATTTTTTTACATGCATGGAGATTGGAATTTTTAGATATTAAAATTGAAGCGCCTATTCCAGACTCTTGGCATTCAATTATTAATATTAAAATGTGACATCGCAAAAAGGCGGCGCTTCTTCTAAAACTTTGGCAATTACGCGATTATTCTCCAGTATTAAATCGGGATCGTTTTCTAAAATAGAAAAGGCGTCGGCTCGGGCGATTTCCAGTATTTTATTATCGCGTATTGGGTTTGCCATTCCAAGAACTAAAAACCCTGATTGTTCAGTTCCGGCAATAAGACCCGGGCCTCGAAGCTTTAAATCTTCTTCTGCTATGACAAAGCCGTCATTGTTTTCAAGCATTACAATTAAACGCATTTTTGCGTCATCTGTATATTCATCTGAATAGACAAGAAAACAAAATGATTGTTCTGAGCCTCGCCCTACCCTTCCCCTAAGCTGATGAAGAGCCGAAAGTCCGAAACGCTCCGCGTTTTGTATAACTATACATGTTGCATTCGGCACATCAACGCCTACTTCTACAACGCTTGTCGCGGCAAGTATTTTTATATCGCCTTTTCTAAAATCGTCCATTGTTTGTTTTTTTTCGTCTTCGGATAATTTTGAATGAATAACAGCCGTTTTAAATTTTGGAAAAATTTCCTTTGAAAGCCGTTTTTCCTCAGTTAACGCATCTTTTATATCATCCCCACCTTCAATTAAAGGATACACAAAATATGCCTGCCTTCCTTTTTCCAGTTCTTTTCTTACAAAATCATATACCTTTTTTTCGTTTGAAATAGACGCAAGATGTGTTTTAACGGGTTTTCTTCCGGGCGGCATATCTTTTATAACCGAAACGTCCATATCACCAAAAACTGTTAACGCAAGTGTGCGCGGTATCGGAGTTGCGCTCATCATTAAAAGAGAAGGCGTATCTCCTTTGGACATTATAAGAGATCGCTGTGTTACGCCAAAACGGTGTTGTTCGTCAATTATTACAAGACCCAAATTTTTATATTCAACATCTTTTGAAAAAAGAGCATGTGTGCCAACGACGATATCAATTTCTCCTGCCTTTAAGTTTTTTAAAAGCTCCTTCCTGCCTTTTGCTTTTATATTACCAGTTAAAAATGCGATTCTAACACCGATTGGTTCCAAAAGACGCGCGGCGTTTTGCGCATGCTGATTTGCAAGAAGTTCTGTAGGCGCAAGAATTGCAGTTTGTTTATTTTTTTCTGTAATATTCAGCGCCGCAAGGAATGCAACCAATGTTTTCCCACAGCCAACATCTCCCTGTAAAAGTCGAGCCATTCCTGTCTGGGATAAATCTTTGTTTATTTCTTTAATCGCATCGCTTTGTCCTTTTGTCAGCGAAAAAGAGAGTCTTTCTATAAACATTTTTTGCAGCATGGAAAAATCATCATTTTCTTTTAAACTAGTTTTAATTCTTTTGCTTTTTCTTTTTAACGCTCTTTTTCCTACCATTATTTCCAAATAAAATAATTCTTCGTATATTAAGGTTTTTTTTGCTTTTTCCAGATTTTCAAAAGATGTCGGATAATGTATTTCTTTAATAGTAATATTCTTATTTAATAAATTATATTTTTCTATTAAAAATTGCGGCAATTCATCGTTTAAATTGCTGTATTGATTAAGTGCGTTTTTTGTAAATTTTTGCATCATTTTCTGAGTAATTCCCTCAGTTAAAGGATAAATAGGTAAAATCCTACCAAAAATATTTTTTATAGAAGATTCTTCTTCAATCTCAAAAGAACTTGACTGTAATTCCTTGTATTTAAAATAAAATCTTCCGCAAACCAGATATTTATTACCAATATTTACGGTTTTATCTAAAAAAGATCTGTTATAACATAAAAGAGAAGCTTGAGCGCTTTCATCTTCTATATATATTTTCAGTGTTTTCATATGTCCATAACCAATCCACTCTTTTGCAAAAACATTTACAACTGAACATACTTTTTCTTTTTGAAAATCCTTCAGCAATATCTGTTTTTGCCTGTCTTCGTAATCGCGCGGATAGTATAATAAAAGATTAGAGATTTTATTTATTCCAAGACGCGATAATTTTGGAACGACAGAAGGACCAATTCCATAAATAGAATTAATGGAATTATTTATAGACCTTACAAACATTGTTTTTTATTGCCTCCAGACTTTTTCTATCAAGCTGGAATTATTTAATCCTTCCGTTAACGTATCAATGTTAGAAATATCTAGACCATTTTTTGCTCTAACTATTGTTTCATTCTCATTAACAGGAATATGCAGATATAATGTGTTTGGACCCGAATTTTCAGCAAGATAATCGCGAAGTTTGTTTAATTCTTCGTTATTGTCATAAGCTCCGTCTATAAATTTTATATGCACTTCATTAAGTACAATTTCTTCTTTTTCAGGTTTTTCTATTTCTTCCGTTTTAACGTTTGCGGCTGATTTTTTTGCCGCGCTTCTGCTTAATTGAGCAAAATCCGCTATGCTAGTTACTTTAAAACTAATTTTTTCAGAGTTTCGTTCATTTTCAGGATCAATACTTCCTTTAAAAGCGATTATTTCATCTAATTTTAACAAATGCCGGCACTCTGCATATACTTTAGAAAAGAAAACTAAATCGATATCTCCGTCAAAATCCTGAAGTGACCCGAATGCCATTTCATTTCCATTTTTATCTTTAAAATCACGAATTGATTTTAAAAAACCAATAATAGTATAGTTGCCTTTTTTTACATGCAATATGTTATTACTTTTCAGATCCGCCATGTAAACCCACGTATTACGATGAATTTTGGATTTTTCTTCCATTTCTTTTACTTCTTTTACAACAGCGTTTACTTCAGTCTTACTTACGACGTTATCTGCTATAAATGAATATTTATCTTTATCTTTCTGATAATCGATTTTTCCTTTTAAAATTATAACTGTATCGTCTTTTAATAAATTTTGACATCTTTCCCATGGCCCTGAGAAAAAAGTAACTTCAATTTCTCCGTTATAATCAGAAAGAACAGCAAATGCCATCTTGCTGCCCTTGGATGTTGTAACCTGCTTTATATTTTTAATTATTCCAACAAGTACACAATTGCCTGTTTTTAAATTTTCACTGTCCGCTAAATTAACATTTACAACATCCTGCCAAATTTCCTTGTATTCATCCATTGGATGCCCGGAAAAATAAAAACCTATAAGCTGTTTTTCCAGATTTAACCTGTCTGCTCTTGACATTGGCGGATGTTCTTCAAATTTAAAATCAGGTATATCAGCATCACTTGCGTCTCCAAAAAGACTTGTCTGCCCGAACATCTGGTCTTCTTTCTTTTTAAGAGCGTATTCATAAGCTTTTTCCAAATTGCCTGCAAGGGTTTCGCGCGTTATTCCAAAGCTGTCAAAAGCTCCCGTTTGAACTAAAAGTTCGATTACTTTTTTGCCGACAGCTTTTACGTCAACCTTATCAAGAAAATCAGTAAAACTTTTATATTTACCTTCGATTCTCCCTTTAACAATTTCATCTGCCGGAGTTTCACCTAATCCTTTAATTCCCAAAAAACCAAAAAGAATGCGTCCTTCTACAACATTGAATAATTTTTCTGAATAGTTAATATCGGGAGGATCAACTTTCAGACCCATTTTCCTTGCTTCTTCTATACATTTGGAAAGTCTGTCTTTATCGGCGCTGTGTATATCGTTTGTAAGGTTAGCTGCCATAAACTCTGCCGGAAAATTTGCTTTTAAGTAGGCAGTTTGGTATGCAATTACTGAATACGCTGCGGCGTGGCTTTTATTAAAACCATAACCTGCAAACGGAACAAGCATATCGTATATTTCACCTGCTTTTTGCGCCGAATACCCTTGGTTTTTTGCGCCTTCAATAAAAGGAATTTTTTCTTCTTCCAAGATTTCTTTTTTCTTTTTTCCCATAGCGCGGCGCAAAAGGTCTGCTTTTCCCATGCTGTAACCTGCAATGATCCTTGCAACTTCCATTACTTGTTCTTGATAAACAATTACGCCGTAAGTCTCTTTTAATACGTCTTCTAAGCTTGGATCAGGGTATGTAATTTCCTGTTTGCCGTTTTTGCTGTCTACAAATTTTGGTATATGCTGCATGGGACCGGGACGGTACATGGCGTTTAATGCTGTTAAATCAGCAATAGAAGATGGTTTTGTCTGCTTTAAAATTTCTTGCATTCTGTCAGATTCAAACTGAAAAATGCCGTAACTGTATCCTTCTCCTAACATTCTAAAAGTTTTTTTATCGTCTTCCGGCATATTTTCAACTTTAAAATCAGAAAATTTTGTGCCTCTTTTTTGAATTATTTCTTCCGTGTGTTTTATTACGTCCAAAGTTTTTAAGCCTAAAAAGTCCATTTTAACAAGACCGCATGGCTCAAGATAATTCATACTGTATTGAGTCGCTATAGCGCCCGGCTTACCTGTTTTTGAATCGTCGCGTTCCTGATACAGCGGAACCAAATCTATTAACGGCGCTTTACCAATTACAACGCCAGCCGCATGAAGAGACGAATGGCGGTTTAGTCCTTCAAGCTTTCGCGCAAGCGCGAATAATTCTGTAAATCGCGCATCCTGTTCAAGCTCTTTAAGTTTTGGCTCATCTTCAATTGATTTTTCAAGAGTAACATCAGGACCTCGCGGAATTAATTTTGTTATCATGTCAGATTCAGGGATCGAAATTCCTAAAGTGCGCGCAACGTCTTTTATTACCTGTTTTGCGCCCAGTGTTCCAAATGTAATTATCTGCCCTACTCTTTCCTTTCCATATTTTTCTGTAACGTAATTAATTACCTCGTCCCTTCCGTAATTTGCAAAATCGATATCAAAATCAGGCATTGAAATGCGTTCGGGATTCAAAAATCTTTCAAACAGAAGATTGTATTTTAAAGGTTCAATGTCCGTTATGCGAAGAGCATAAGCCACTATGGAACCGGCCCCTGAACCGCGCCCCGGGCCCACAGGGATATTTTTCATTTTTGCAAAATTTATAAAATCTGCGACAATTAAAAAATAGCCTGTAAAACTCATGGAAATAATCGTTTCAAGTTCAAATTCGGCTCTTTTTTGAATAATTTCCCATTTATAATCATTTGATTCTCTTTCTTTTTGATAACGTTTTTCAAGTCCTTCTTTTGTAAGATGCCTTAAATAATCGCTGTCAGTTTTAAAACCTTCCGGGATTTTAAAATCAGGAAGATACTGCGGAAGTTCCTTTACGCTTACATTTGGAACATCTGTATTGCACCTTTCTGCAATTCGCACAGTATTTTCAATTGCCTGCGGGTATTCTTTAAATAATTCTTTCATCTCATCGGCAGTTTTAAAATAGAACTGGTCGCCGTAATATTTTTTTCTTTTTTCTTCTGTTCTAGCTTTTGCAGTTCCTATACAAAGCAAAATGTCATGCGCTACAAAATCATCCTTCTCAAGATAATGCACGTCATTTGTTGCAACTAACGGAATACCTGTTTTTTTTGATAAGTTTAATAACTCTTTGTTTAATTCCCCCTGGGATAATTCTACTCCCCTTAAACTGTTTGCAGGTATTCCGTGATCTTGTATCTCAAGATAAAAACACGGCTCTCCCGCGCTGTCCCTGCCGAATAAATCTTTGTAATATAAAGCTTTTTTTTCCGCTTCATCAATTTTTCCAGATTGTATAAGACGCGGAATTTCCCCGGATAAACAAGCGGAAAGGGAAATTAATCCTTCATGATATTTATTTAAAAGCTCATCGTCGATTCTTGGTCTGTAATAAAAACCTTCTGTATACGCAAGAGAACATATTTTTACAAGATTAAAATATCCTTGCCTATTAAAGGCTAGAAGCACCATGTGGTAATATTTATTTTCATGTTCTGCCCCGCTTTTATCCAAACGGGATCCGGGACTTACATAAACTTCGCAGCCGACAATCGGTTTAACTTTATTTTTATTTTTTTTACAGGCTTCCAAAAATTCCATTGCGCCGAACATATTTCCGTGATCGGTTAAAGCAAGATGAGTCATTCCAAATTCTTCCGCTTTGTGTACAAGGCCTGCTATCGAAACAGAAGCATCCGCAAGAGAATAATCAGAATGAACGTGAAGATGAACAAATTCAGCCATGTAAAGCGTATTTTACACTAAAACATTTATTTTAACAAGGTTACTCCATCCCTTGCGGAAACATTAAAAGCTGTACAGGCCCCGAGCGAAGCATATCTCTGCAAAGCGATTGCACATCCTGCATAGAAACCGCTCTTATCGAATACGGCCTTTGATTCAGCCTGTTAAGGGGTGTTGAATAAAGAACGGCAGAATTTGCATAACTTTGCGCAATATGCAGATTGTTCTGAAGCGCTCTGTAATGCTGCGTTAAAAGCGCTTCTCTTGCCTTGTTAAAAGTATCTTCGTTTAAAGGGCGACGCGCAATGTTGGTTAAATTATTTCTTATCTCTGTAATTAATTCATTTGCACGGTTTGGGTCACATACAAAATAAATACTAATTCTGTATTCCCCCGCAGGAATAACTGAAACTGACGCTCCTGCGGATATAGAATAAACACCGCCTAATTTTTCGCGTATTTCATCAGTTAAAATAATATCCATATATTCTGATAAAACAGCCGCTGTTTGATTTCTATGTTCGTTAAAATCTCTTGGTCCGTTTTCAAACCATCCCAGAAAAACCATACATCGATCATCGACACCTTTGTTAATTATTCTTCTGCTTTCGCCAGGACGCGTAACATTCGGATTATTCCTTGAATTCATTGAAACTGAATTTGGAATAGAAGATAAATATGTTGATAATAATTCGCGCATTACATTAATATCGATGTTTCCAGTAAAAATAAATGTATAATCTGAAGGGTTCAGACAGCGATCTAAAAATGCTCTTGATTGTTCTATTGAAACTCTTGATAAATCCTGTGCTTCAAGCGGCATAAACAAGGGATGATTACTGTTTATTAATTTTGTTAATTCCTGATTAAAGAATCTTTGCGGATTTTCACTTTGATGCGCAAGCGTTGTTCTGTAATTGTCCAGCATCGCAGCAATTGCCCGTTCGTCCAGCCTTGGCTCTGTAAAGAAAAGATGTATCATTTCGAATAATGTATTGATATCCTGCGTTGCAGAAGAACCTTGAAATCCTCGGAAAAAACTTGAATTATAGAAAGAAAACGAAACCTGTTTTCCTGTCAATTTATTGTTTAACTCTGTTCTGGAATAAGGGCCAAGACCTGAAACATTTATCATTTCTGCAAGAAGATTTACAGAAACAACATTTTGGACAGCCGCATTTGCAGTTCCTCCGTTAGCCATCGCATAAAATATAATTTCGTTATTTTTATTCTCTGTCTGTTTTAAAATAACATTTACTCCGTTAGATAAAGTAATAATATGTGAACCTGTTTGCGCATCGACTCTTTCCTGTGTGATAGAACCAGGAACAGGAAGCGTATTCATTAAATCACCTGAAATAACAATACTCTGTCTTGCAGTTAACTGGGTACTTTGAGTTTCCCTGAATATTTCTCTTATTCTAGTTTTAGACGGAAGATTTTCTTCTTCTGCCAAAGGCGCAAACAGAAATACTTTTATATCGTTATTTGAAAAATAATTTCTTGCGGTTCTGTTTATTTCGTTTACGCCAATAACGGGCAACAAGGCGTTTACAGCGTCCATTTCCCATTCGATATCAGCAAAAATATCGTTATGTATAAAATGATTTGTAAATCCTCTTACAAACCTTCTTGAGTTTGTTCTGTCTTTTTCCGCTAAAAGATTATCCATATAGGATTTAACGCTCAATTTTGCCTGTTGAAGTTCACTTTCTGTAAATCCAAAACGGCGGATTGATTCTTTTTCTAAAAGTAACTGGCGAAGAGCGTCCTCTGCTCTTCCTGTTTTTGCGTTTACTTCCATTGTATAAAATCTTGAATTACCCGACCATTGCCAAATACCTGCATAAAATTCTGTCGCGCCGGACTCTGGATCCGAAACAATTTCTTCAAAACGCCGGTCAATCATCGCTGATATTAATGAATTTAATAATGTATCGCGATAATACGCAATTGAATCTCTTGCGCTTGTGCGTTTTTGTTTAAAAAATATTGAAAACTCAGTCGATGTCATTTCTGGATCTGTATTAATCTCTACCTGAAAATTTCCGCTCCTTGGTCTTGGCAGTTCAAAGCGAGGTCTATTAACAAGCGGTGTTGATTTTGGCATGTTAAAGTGACTCTCAAGTTCCGCTTGAAGCGCTCTTCCGTCAAAATCACCTACAAAAACAAGCGCCATATTATCGCTTCTGTACCATCTGTCATAAAAACCTTTTAATTTTTCCTGCGTTGCGCCTTCGATAATTTCTGCAAGACCTATTACATCTCTGTCTGCATAAGCGGAACCTTCAAAAAGAACGGGTAGTATTATTTTTCTCTGCCTTGCTCTAACGCCTAATCTTGAGCGAAGTTCTTCTAATACAACTCTTTTTTCACTTTCGATATCTTCAGGATTAAAACTTACTGCAAAAGTCCAGTCGTCGATAATCGCAAGCGCTCTTGAAGGAATTCTTTTTACGCCGTCGATTACCTCGACAGGAACATCAAAATGATAAACGGTTTCGTCATAAGACGTATATGCATTTGCGTCAGCTCCAAATCTGCTTCCAAGTGAACGAAGATATTCAATTAATTCAAGCTTTGGAAAACGAGCGGTATCGTTAAACGCAAGATGTTCAACAAAATGCGCAAAACCTCTTTCGTCATCTCTTTCTAAAACAGACCCGGCATTTACTACAAGCGCCAAATGCGCTCTGTTTTCCGGCATGGAGTTTTCCAGTATATAATACTTTAATCCATTGGGTAATGTTCCGGTTATTACGCGCGAAGATAACGGCACTTTATCAAAGCTGCGTCCAAGACCTGCATACTCTGCTGCGAAAATAGAAACACAGGTGACGACAAGCGCGGATAAAAGAAATATTGGCAAGAATTTGATTAATTTTTTCATATGGATATTATAGCATAAATTTAACTTAATGTGCATATTTTAGCAATTAAATATTGAACCAATTGCGAAGAATTAATTACCGGTACGCAAATCTGGTTGCCGTAAGTTCGTCAACAGCATTCATCTCAAATTTTAGCATTTCCTTTTTATATTCCTTTTGTTTCTTTTCCTTTAATTTTTCTATCGCCTTTAAATCCTTTAAAGCTTCAAGGTACAAGGCGCGTTTCTCATCAACAACAAGCTGCGCCTGTGCCGCTTTTTTTTGCAGTTCTTCGGCTTCCCTTTCCAGTCGCAGGATGTACATGTCCCATGACTGCGAATCTACAGGATTATTAAATCGCTGCGATGCCGCATTATGATGTTTTACGGCAGTTTCTTTAATATCATTTTCTATTTTATTTAATGCGCTTATTGCCTGTCCAAGAATAATTTTGCATTCTTCTTCCTTGAACATTCTTAGCTGTAATATTTTTTCTAAGGAAAAACGGAATCTTCTCATAAATTATTTATACCGCTAATTCCAGGCATGGAAGAAGAAAAGAGCGCCGCAACACTGTTAAGCGCCATTGCAGAATCTTCCGCAGGAGCGGGAATTACTCCCTGCGGCACAAGTTTTTCCCTGCGCGTTACTTGAACTTTCCCCGCAAGCTTTGAATTGTTATCTTTTGTTTCTTCTATCGGAATGGGAACATTTGTTATCTCTGACATTTCGGCAAGCGTATCTTCCAATGACACAGGCTCATCTACGCCTTGAATTAAAAAATTTTCAATAGGGTTGTGCTTGTTTATAGCCTCGTCTGTCTGCGGATCCGAGCCATGATGATATGCGCCTACGCTTAAAAGGTCTTCGATTTTTGCGTAAGCCGCCATGTTTTCGCGGATAATTCCTGAGGCTTCTTTTGTCGCCGGACCTGATACAACAGGCGAAAGGCGCGAAATACTTTCAAGCACATCAATCGCAGGATAATGATTTGCTTGAGCTAGTTTTCTTGTAAGAACTATGTGACCGTCCAAAATGCCGCGAGCGGTATCGGCGACAGGTTCGTCCATGTCGTCCCCGTCTACAAGCACTGTATAAAAACCTGTAATGCTTCCTTTTTCCGATGTTCCGGATCTCTCAAGCAGCTTTGGCATTTGATCGAACATGCTTGGCGGATAACCTCTTTGCGCGGGCGGCTCTCCTGTCGCAAGACCGATTTCCCTCATCGCGCGCGCAAAACGCGTAATCGAATCAAATAAAAGCATTACGTCTTTTCCCTGATCGCGGAAATATTCAGCAATCGCGGTTGCAACATACGCGCCGCGAAGACGCGCAAGAGGCGATGAATTGGAAGGCGTTACAACAAGCACGCTTTTTGCAAGCCCTTCTTCGCCAAGATCTTTTTCTATAAAGTCATTTACTTCGCGCCCGCGCTCCCCGATTAAGGCTACAACGTTTACATCCGCGCTTGTGTTACGCGCAATCATTCCAAGAAGCGTAGATTTTCCAACGCCTGAGCCTGCAAAAATACCCAAGCGCTGCCCTTTTCCTACCGCAAGAAGACCGTCAATTGCGCGCACCCCCGTTGTTATGCGCTCTGTTACGCGTCTTCTCTTTAACGGATTTGGAGGGCTTGCAAGAGCCGGATACATACATGCAGAGGAAACTTCACCCTTGTCGTCTATTGGATATCCGAATGCGTCTAAAACGCGTCCTAATAATCTTTCTGAAACGGGAACTTCTAAACGTGTTCCCAAACCTATGACCCTGTCACCAACTTCGATGCCGTCGGTTTCTTCATAAGCCATTAACTGTACGTTTTCATTTTTTAAACCGACAACCTCGGCTCTTATTACGCCTCTTCCTTTGGGCGCCATAATTCTGCATATTTCGCCGATGATTGCCTGCGGACCATGGCTTTCTATTAAAAGCCCTTGTACTTTTGTTACCTTGCCGACATATTTTATCGGGTCGGTTCGATCTGTGCATTTCAGGTATTTGTCAAAAATACCTGTTTCAATTACTGTTTGCATGCAGCCCCTCCTTCTCCATGCAGGAAATCTTTTCTTTCTATCCCTTTTCTATCCCTTTTTTATGGATCCGTTTTTCTTTTTAAACTCATATTCTCCAATTTTTCGGCTACCTTTCTGTCCGATTCCCGTTTGCCTTTTGTCGCCATTGTAGCAAGAGCTGCAAGAGCGGCGGAGGCAGTAAGAGCGGCTTCCGCTCCGTGCGATAAAGTTGAATCTAAATCGTCTTCTTCGATTGAACCGGAGCTTGTGTCCATAGCGCTTTTTGCCTGTGTTTGTAATAATGTAGAAGCTGCCGCTAACTCGGAATTCAAACTTGCAGTTTTTACGATGGGAGGAGGCGTATTATCTTTTATCCTCGAACCTATCGGAGATATTTCCAGTATTTTGTTTTCAAGTTCTGCAAGCTGACTTGCAATACGCGCGTCAATTTCTCCAAAGTCTGTTTCGATAATACAGCCGCCGGGATCAACAGAGCTGTCCTCTGCAATATTTACAGAACCTTTTCCTTCCATTATATTGATGAAATCTTGTTTGTGTTCTGTCGCAAGCTCCAAGTCTTTAAGATTAACTCTGATTATTACGCTTCCCTTTGCTTTTACTTTTCTTAAGGCTTCCGTTACATTGTAAATAATTATATCGCGCTGATTTTCAGAAATTACCTTGATAACTTTTCGTGTAATTAAAAGAACAAGGTCTACAATTTCTTTTTCTGTCTCGCTTAAAATTTCGCCTCTCTTATCCTGAGCGCGTTCAAGCACAGTCTGCGTTCTTTCTATTAACCTGTCAACTTCCGCCTTGCCTTCTGCAAACCCCGAATCCTTACCTTCGCTTTTACCCTGCGTCCTTGCGTCGTTTCTCTCGGCTTCCAGAGTCTGTCTTATTTCATTTTCAAGCTGACGCACCTTGTCTTGAGCATCCGCAACAATTCTTTCGGCTTCTTCAATTGCCTGCTGTTTTATTACCTGCCCTTCATCGGTCTGCCTTTTAACTTCTGCAAACGCAGCTTTCTGCGCATCGGTAACTATGCTTTCGGCTTCTGCCCTTGCGGATGCAAACATTCTATCTTTCTCGTCTTCCCACTGAGACTTAAACATCTCAGCTTCGCGCCGCAAGTCGTCCGCAGTAGGGCCTGTGAATTCGTCAAAATCCTCAAGCGCCTCTTCGGGTTCTTCGATCGTGGCAAACTGAGCCATTTCGGGAAAGGAAGTAGGATTGCCGAT
>JGI24695J34938_10000440_pt1 | contig 40101 bp, 32 predicted proteins | sample TergutCo191P3_FD_34938 | JGI IMG/M metagenome (IMG submission 34938)
TTTTTCATCTGCCGCATTTCCGGCAGCCGCCGCCGCGATTTCCTGCGGTGATGTAGAACTGTTGGGGCTCGACCCTAATGACACTCAAGGTGATAAATATTTCTTTGAAATTCTGAAAAATATGGGCTGCTCGGTAGAATGGTCGCCGGCAGCAGCTAATGCAGCAGCTAAGTCAGCAGCTAAGTCAGCAGCTAACTCAGCAGCTAAGTCAGCTGCTGCCGTGAATACCGTAAGAATATCCCGAAACGGCTCTCTTCGCGGCGGAACCTTCGATCTTGGCGATACTCCCGACCTTTTTCCCGCTGCCGCAGTTGTTTCTGCTTTTGCAAACGGAGACACTTCTCTTATCAATGTTGAACATGCCCGTATCAAAGAAACAGACCGCATCGCTGTTACCGCGCAGGAACTTGCCAAGCTGGGTGTTAGCTGCACAGAACGACGCGACGGATTGATTATTCACGGAAAAGGCGGCATTTCTCCCGTAAATTCGTTGATCAACGGACATGGAGACCACCGGATTGTCATGGCTTTTGGCGCTGCGGCTCTCGGCAGCCCAATTCCTCTCGAAATTACTACCGCAGAAAGCGCTGAAATTACCTATCCCGGCGGAATAAACCGTCTTTTCAATTCCGATTATCGTTAATTTTTTAGTATTTTTTTATTTTCATAAAAAAAATTTTAATATTTATTGATAGTTAGGATATATCGAGGTATTATATTAATATATCGGATTTACCGAAAAATATATTTTGGAGGTGTCTTATGAGAAAGACATTGTTATTGTTGGTATGTTTCTGTTTGTTAGCAGCTCCTGCTGCTTTCGCACAGTTTAGAACAGCAAACCTTGGCGCATTTGATATGGTTCTTGCGGATGATTTCCACAATGGGTTTAACTACATGAATAAATTTACTCCCGATAACCTGTTTAATGGCTATCAAATCAAGAAAGGTGACGTTTTTGAATTAAAAATGACTTTTACCTCTTCCCGCGACTTGGAAGAAAAAACACAGGACGGTAAAGATAATAACCGCCAATTGCAAATTGGTCTTTGCAGTTTTGCTCCTCCCAGCCACTGGTTTCAGATTTCCTGGGACGACTCACAGAAAGTTAGTCTTGGTAAAGTCGAAAATGTCAGAGCCGGACAGACATATTCTGTTACTTTAACACTGACTGCGATTAGAGATGCGCCCGGTCCTGCCGCGCTCCAGAATGGAATAGTATTCCTCACTGACGGTACGGGCAGAAGAAGAAATAACGGCGGAGCCATGGGTCCTGTTACGCTTAAATTTACTGAATTTGTTCTGACAAAGAAATAAACCCGGTTCATAAGTTATGATTATAAAGCGGTTAGCTGAGCTAACCGCTTTTTTTATTTAGTATATAGTATATATATAAATAAAAAAGTTGACGATGGCATAATTTAGAGATATTATATATGTATAGGTTATACCTAAAATCATTTTTATGGAGGTGTCTTATGAAAAAGACATTATTATTACTTGTTGGTCTTTGCATTTTAGCCGCACCGGCTGTATTTGCACAGTCTTACTCCTCTACCTTACCGGCATTTAAATTGCAGTTTGGTGATAACTTCCAATACAGTGATGATTATCAGGCAAAATTTAATCAGAGAGCTGTATTAAATGGTCATAGAATACAACCGGGCGAAACTTACACAATTTCGTTGAAATTTAAATTAAGCCGTGATATGGAACAAGAAATAAGCGCTTGTTTCGTAGATCAAGACGCGAAAGTAGCGTATTGGGGAGAACTTACTAATTATGCAGCGCTTAGAGACGGCGCTGTATTAAAAGCTAATACGGAATATACTGCTACATTCGAACTTAAATCGGTCAAAGCTGCCACCAATGCTTCAGGTAATTCAAACACATTGATCTTTGCTACCAAAGGAGATGGAAAGCCCGGTTCTCCCGGTTCAGGCGTTAAGAAAGCATTCGTAATGGATGTTCTTGAATTCAAGCTTGAAAGGAAATAATTTCCGGTAAATTTGTTAGATGCGGTCATCGAAAATGACCGCATTTTTTTTTAATAATCGCCATTTAATAAAAAATCCTGCTTTTTTTAGAATTTATAAAAAATGTTGACAAAAATCATGTATATATGTATCATTACTAATCAGTTTGATAAAATTCAATGCACTTTGTCCGTCGCGCTTTATTTTCTGTGATGTCAGGCAATATTACAAGAATTTTTTTAATTTTATAAAAAAAGGCTGATATTAAAATGGATAAACTTTCCCTTAGAGCAAAGATTCTTATTGGCGCTGCGGTTGTTGTTGTCGCGGCTTTCGTAATTATGATCGCCGGATGGGAGGAGAAGGATTTTTCCGAGAAATACGCCGGTTTCGATCTAAGCGGCGCAAGCACAGGCAGAGCAAACATTTATACGCGCTATTTAGAACGTCATGTTCACGTTTCTCCGGCAACAAATGACATTTCTATAGACCTTTTCTCATGGACTGCCGCAGACGGCGTTTCCACTATGGAAAATTTTGAAAATACCGCACGCGTTTTACGGACAGAAGAAAATAGTTTTGTTGAATATACAGTAAACGTAGAAAAAGACGGACTTTATAATATTTACATGGAATATCATCCTATTCCGGCGCGCGGTGTTCCTATCGAACGCCGTTTTTATTTAAACGGTGAAATTCCGTTTTTAGGCGCTGACAGACTTTCGTTCCTTCGTGTTTGGGGTGACTCGGGTCCAAGCCGTTTTGATAATCAAGGAAACGAAATCCGGGCGGCGCAGGTTGAAAAACCGCAATGGGAATCTATCCGGTTCAGTGACTCGATTGGTTATATAACAGAGCCGTATGTTTTTTACTTACACGCTGGCGAAAATAAGTTAAGACTTGTCGGTATGAATGAGCCTATTGCTATCAGAAAATTAACGTTAACGGCTCCTGTGGAATTAAAACTTTACCGCGAATTTCTCGCAAACGTAGATGAAAGACAATTTGCAAATTCCAGAAAAAACTTTTCATTAAAAATTCAAGGCGAAAGAGCGATACGGCGTTCTGACTCGTCTCTTTATGCGTTACACGATAGATCGTCAGGCGCGACAGAACCTGTAAGCGTTGCCAGAAAACGCCTTAATATGATTGGTAACGAACCGTGGCGTATTCCGGGGCAATGGATAGAATGGGATTTTGAAGTCCCCGAAAACGGAATGTACCGGTTTACAATTAAAGCGCGGCAAAATTCAAACCGCGGTTATGTTTCTAATCGTTCTGTAATGGTAAACGGAGAAGTTCCATTCAAGGAATTTTCCGTTGTTCCTTTTTCTTACAGCAATAAATGGGTAAATAAGACATTAAGTGATGATCAAGGCGATATCTTTGTCCCTCTGGAAAGAGGAACACATACTCTCAGAATTCAAAATACGCTCGGTCCTATGGGTGAAATGCTTGATGTAATGGAAGAAAGCATTTACCGCTTGAATCTTGTCTACAGAAAAATCCTTGTTTTAACAGGACCTGAACCTGATGTTTTTCGCGATTACCGCGTTGACGCTGTTTATCCCGAAGTAATCGAGGCAATGAAGCTCGAAAGTAAAATCCTTTATAAACTTGTTGATGATCTTACCCGCTATTCCGGCGAGCGAAGCGGTGAAGCTGCAGTCGCTCTCACTCTTGCTCGTCAGCTTGAGTTCTTCGTAAGACGCCCGGATAAAATTCCGAGTACGCTGACTAACTTCAAAGGCAATATCAGCGGTTTAGGCGACAGTCTTCTTGCTCTTTCACTTGCAAGACTTGATGTTGATTACATTCTTATAACAGCCGAAGAAGCGGAAATCCCGCGCATCAGAGAAAATTTCTTTGTCGGTTTTGTTCATGAAGTAAAATCATTTTTCGCGTCATTCTTTTTTGATTTTAACAGTATCGGTGACAGATACGGAAAGAACGATCCAAACGCTATCGAAGTATGGGTGCTTTCGGGGCGCGATCAAAGTGAAATATTAAAAGCAATGATAGACGATACGTTTACTCCTTTAACGGGCGTAAGAGTAAATCTTAAATTAGTAGGCGCTGACGCTGTCATGCCTGCGGTTGTCGCGGGTACCGGACCTGATATGGTTCTTACTCTACCAGGCGGCGAAGTTGTTAACTACGCAATCCGCGGAGCGGTTTTAGATATTTCAAAATTACCCGGGTTTAATGATGTAGTTAAAGAAGTGGATCGAAGCGTTGTCATTCCGTTTGAATTCCAGGGCGGCGTTTACGGACTTCCGGAAACTCAATACTTCCATGTTATGTATTATCGTCAGGATATTTTGGAAGAACTTGGACTTGAACTGCCGCAAACATGGGATGATGTAATAAATATTCTGCCTATTATCCAAAAAAATAATATGAATATCGGTATTCCTTCGGTAGCTTCTACCGAAGGCGCGGATTTCTCTAACTTCCTTGCGCACTTATATCAGCGCGGAGGCAGACTTTACAACGATGAAGGTTCCCGCACATTACTGGATAACGAGACTGCTATTGAAGCTTTCGATTATTATACAAAGTTTTTTACCCATTATAAAACTCCTGTTATTTACAATTTTACTAACCGTTTCCGAACGGGCGAGATGCCTCTTGCTTTCAACGATTATTCGTGGTTTAACACTCTGGAAGTCTTTGCGCCGGAGCTTCGCGGTTTGTGGGGTTTTGCTTTAATGCCCGGTCTTCCGCAGGTTGACGGATCAATCGATCGTTCTGTTCCTACCGGCGCGCTTGCGTCGATGATTTTCTCCGCCACAAAGAAACCTAATCAGTCATGGGAGTTCCTTAGATGGTGGGTTAGTTCAAGCACACAAGTCCGCTTTGGACGCGAGCTTGAAAGTCTGATGGGTTCTGCGGCTCGTTATCCAACGGCAAATTATCAAGCGTTTTTACAGTTGCCGTGGAGCTCGGCGCAGATGGCAATTTTGGATGAACAGCGTTCGTGGACTGTCGGTATTCCCGAAGTTCCGGGCGGTTATTTCGTTACCCGTCATATTACAAACGCAGTGCGTAGAATTCTTAATGAAGGTATGGATACAAGAGAAACAATGCTGGACTATTCTATTATAATCAATGATGAGTTGGTTAGAAAACGCAAAGAATTCGGTCTGGAATAGGGGTGGATAATGAGTTTTGTCAGATATTTAGAAAAAATTAAAGACAGAGATCAAAGACGCGCAAGAGATATTTACAATAATCGTGTTTGTTATATATTCCTTGCACCGTATGCTGTAGTGTTTATTCTTTTTTATGTCGCGCCGCTTATAATTTCTGTTTTTTACAGTTTCACATATTTTAATATTCTTGAGCCGCCGAAATTTATCGGTCTTCGCAATTACATCAATCTAATGTTAGCTGACGACGTGTTTTTGATCGCTATGAAAAACACATTCCTGATGGCTGCCATCACAGGTCCAATCGGTTATATCGCCGCGTTTTTATTCGCATGGTTTATAAATGAGCTTCCGCGTTATGTCCGCGCTATTGTAACTTTAATTTTCTACGCTCCTTCGATTTCCGGCGGCGCTTACATGATTTGGGGCTTCCTGTTTAACGGCGATTCATACGGCTATATCAACGCGATTTTAATTAATCTCGGTATCATGGATCAGCCTGTACTCTGGCTCTCCGATCCGAAATACATGATGCCTGTTATGTTAATTATCATCCTTTGGATGAGTTTAGGCGCCGGATTCCTGGCGTTTATCGCAGGTCTTTCGACAATCGATCAGTCTCTTTACGAAGCCGGTCTTGTTGACGGTATCACAAACCGCTGGCAGGAATTGTGGTATATAACGCTGCCGAATATGAAAGGAATGTTGATGTTCGGAGCTGTTATGGCTATTACTCAATCCTTCGGCGTTGCGGACGTTACTGTTGTTCTTGCCGGTTTCCCAAGTACGGACTATGCCGTGCATACCGTTGTAAACCATCTTGTCGATTACGGTTCTATTCGTTTTGAAATGGGATACGCATCCGCTATCGCAACGATACTCTTCTTTACGATGATTGTTTGTAATTTCATTATTCAGAAAATGCTCAGAAGAGTAGGAACATAAGGGGTATATATGAAAACGAAAAAAATTAAAAAACTGGTCGGCGGAAGAAGACTTAACCGTTCTTACGGCGGCGATGCGTTTATAATTACGCTTCTTACAATCTTCGGAGTTTTCTTCGCGTTTCCGCTTGTGTTCAATATTAACCACGCGTTTAAACCGTTAAACGAAATCTTCCTGTTCCCGCCGAATATTTTTGTGCGCCGTCCTACAATGAATAACTTTCAGGATTTATTCATATTGATGAGCCGTTCATGGGTTACTTTTTCGCGTTATATTTTTAACACATTATTTATTACTGTCGCCGGAACAGCCGGTTTGATTATTATCGCTGCAATGGGAGCGTTTGTTGTAAGCAAATACAGATTCCCCGGTTCAAAGATTTTCTTTCAAGGCGTTATCATAACTCTTATGTTCTCCGGTTATGTAACCGCTATTCCTAACTACCTTGTAATGGCGCAGCTCGGCTGGATCGATACTTATCTTTCAGTTATCGTTCCCGCGTTCGCCATGCCGATGGGTTTCTTCCTTCTTAAACAATTCATTGACACGATACCTGATTCGCTTCTGGAAGCCGCAAAAATTGACGGCGCAAAAGAATTTAGTATCTTTGCTTTGATTGTGCTTCCGATTATAAAACCGGCTTGGCTCACAGTAATGATCTTCTCCGTGCAGGCGCTTTGGAACGCACGCGCGTCAAACTTTATCTACTCGGAAGAATTAAAAACACTGCCGTTCGCTCTCTCGCAGATTGTAACAACAGGAGTTGCGCGCGCAGGCGTCGGTGCGGCTGTCGGTCTCTTTGTAATGATTGTTCCGCTCTTGTGCTTCATTTTCGCTCAGAGCAACGTTCTTCAAACCATGGCGAGTTCGGGGATAAAAGAATGAAAAAATTATTTATTATCGTATTATTTATTATTTTCTCATTTACTCCCAATTCCCTGTTATTTGCGGCTCCTACCAATTACACATACAATTATGATTATTGGGTGGAACAGGTAGCCTCGCCGGACGCGTATCACGCCAGTCAATATATTCTGGGAGCTTCTTTAGGTATCGGACCTTTCAGAGATCCTCAAGGGTTGTTCATTAGAGATAACCGTATTTATGTATGCGATTCCGCTAATAACAGAATTGTTGTTCTGGAAAGGCAGCCGAATGGTGAGCATGTTGTTTCTAAAATTGTGGGATCGGTTGTTATTGACGGCGAGGAATCAAACCTCTTCTATCCAATGGATTTGTTTCAATGCAGAGAAGGATTTATTTACATTTGCGATACAAACAATAAAAGAATCCTTAAACTTGATAAAGACTGGAATTATATTTTTTCCATAACCAGACCTGTCGATGAAAGTATAGATGAATTTATTGAATTCGATCCATTAAAAATTGTTGTAGATTTTGCGGACAGGATATTCGTTCAGGTGCGCAATGTTAATAAAGGATTGATGGAATTTGACAGCCTCGGAGATTTCTCCGGTTACATGGGAGCGAACAAAGTAACATTTAAACTGATTGATTATGTATGGCGACTTTTCTCCACTCAAGAACAAAGAGCTCGTCAAAATCTTTTTATCCCGACCGAATATAATAATCTTTATCTTGATAACGACGGTTTTATTTATGTTACTAACTCGGCTCTTACAACAATAGAATATCTGAACAAAGACTCAAGCGGTCAGCCGATTCGCCGCCTTAATGCTATGGGACAAGATATATTAGTTCGAAACGGTTATAAACCTCCGCTTGGCGATCTTGCTTACGGCAGCGCTGCCGGCGTTTCCGGTATTTCGCGTTTTATTGATATTGTCGCATTTGATAACGATTCTTACGCCGCTTTTGACAGAACGCGCGGCAGAATTTTCGTTTACGATTTTCAAGGAAATATGCTTTACGCTTTCGGCGGTCTGGGAAACAGAGAAGGATATTTTCAAGTTCCGACAGCTTTAGACAGAATGGGCACCGCGCTTTATGCGCTTGATTCCAGATCGGCTGCTCTTACTCGTTTTGATCTGACTGTTTACGGCGAAAAAATTAATAATGCTTTGGATGAATATAAAGCCGGACGTTATGAGGATTCCGCAGAAATATGGGAAGATGTTCTTAAAATGAACGGTAACTATGACCTTGCTTATATCGGAATCGGCAGAGCGGCGCTTCGGCAAGGACAATATAGAAAAGCGATGGAGTATTACAAACTTAAACATTTCAGAGAAGGTTACGGAAAAGCGTTTCAATTGTATCGTAAACAGTGGATGGAAGCGAATCTCTGGAAAATTGTTCTAATTCTGCTCGTGTTAATATTACTGCCGCCCGCTGTTAAATATAGCATTAAAATAATCAAGGAGATCAGAGAAGCATGAAATATCTCAATGATAAAACATGGTGGCAGCACTTCGGAAAAACATTAAAATTCTCTTTTTATGTGTGCACCCATCCTTTTGACGGTTTCTGGGATTTAACTAATGAAAAAAGAGGTTCCATTGCCGCGGCTAATTTAATTGTTTTTCTTTCTATTTTAGTTGAAGTATTGCGTTTAACGTTAACCAGTTTTATGTTTGTCAGAATTAACATGGAAAACTTTAACGCTATATTGATATTCCTGCGGACTCTTGTTCCGGTTTTGCTTTGGACTCTTGCCAATTGGAGTCTCACCACTCTAATGGACGGCAAAGGCAGAATGCGCGATATTTACATGGCTGTCGGTTATGCGTTAATGCCTTCTGTATTAATCAACGCGCTTATGATAATTATCAGTCAATTCATTACATTTGAAGAAGGCGCAATTTACTGGTTCCTTTCGGGATTATCGATGGTATGGACAGGATTATTAATAATCTGCGGAATGATGATGATTCATGATTATTCCATGAGTAAGACTCTTTTATCAAGTTTTCTGACTGTTATCGGAATGGGTATTATAGTGTTTATATTTGTTATTTTCTTCAGTTTAATAAGCGATACAATTGCTTATTTTATGTCGCTTTATAAAGAAATATTATTCAGAGTTATATAGGGAGGATCAGTGAAAAAGGTTGTTTGGCTTTTTACGGCAATTTTAATTTTATTTATCGCTGCCTCCTGCGGCGGAAGACAGTACTCATCTAAAAATATTATTTTACATGAGCATGATGAAAGCACAGAAGAGTTAGTTATCGAAAATCAATATCTAAATTTAAGATTTGATCCTGCAACTACCGAAGTAGTCCTTACAGATAAGGCTAAAGGCACGCAGTGGTATCCTCTTCCCAAAGGCGAAGATCCTCTTGCTGACCCTGTAACAAGAAACGGCATGAACTCATTATTCTTTCTGGAATATACTGATGTTTACGGAATCGGGCAAACGCTTTTCTCCGGCGAGCACAGCGTAGATATAAATACATATAGTTATAGTCTTTCGAATAACGTTCTGGAAGTTGATTATTCTGTCGGACGCATGGAAAGAACTTACGTTATTCCTCCTGTTATAACCGAAGACAGAATGAAAGAATTTACCGCAGAGATGTCTCAAACAGAAAAGAGCCTTATTAACGCCGGTTATCGTCTTTATAATATTAACGCTCTACGGCGTGACGATAATAAAGATGAGCTCCTTGCGACTTATCCCGATCTTGCCAGAAGAAATTTATACGTTCTTGCAACTACAGTTCAGGAATATCAAAAAGCCGAATATGAAAGTTATTTTTCCGCTGTAGGTTATACATACGAAGATTATCTTGAAGATATCGCAAATTTTCCCGCTATTTCAGGACGTGAAAGACCGGCGTTTAATATAACTCTGCGTTATTCGCTGGACGGAAGGGCTCTTGTTCTTGATATTCCTTTTGATAAAATCGCGTACCGCATAAAATATCCGATTACAACGCTTTCTGTTTTTCCTTATATGGGAGCAAGCGGATTCGAAGATGAAGGTTATCTTTTTGTGCCGGACGGAAGCGGCGCTTTAATTCGTTTTAATAATAATAAACAAAGTCAGCAGCCTTTCAGCACTACTGTGTACGGCTGGGATGAAGGGCGCGTCCGCAAAGCGATTATTTCCGATAACAGAGCTCCTTTTGCCGCTTACGGTATTCAAAAAAATAATAATGCGCTCCTTTGTATTATAGAAAATGGTTCATCTTATTCCAGCGTACGCGCTGATGTCTCCGGACGTAATAATTCGTATAACAATGTTTATGCGCGTTTCACTATGGTTCACAGCGAGCTGATGAATATTTCCGGAAGGTCTCAGCGTGATGTGTATCAATATGAAAGATCATTGCCGGATGATGAAAGTATTACGCTCCGTTTTATCGTATGTGATGATGACGGTTATGTAGGCATGGCGAAAGAATACCGGAAATGGCTGCAGCAAAAATATCCGTCAATAAAAAAACGCACAGATGCAAATGTGCCGATTGTTGTTGAAATTCCCGGAGCTGTTAATAAAACCCAGCATCGGCTCGGCATTCCTTTTGATCTTCCGTTGAAACTGACATCTTATAAAGAAACCGCGGATATGATTAATAATTTTTCCAATCTTGGATGGAAAAATGTAAAAGTAAAATTAAACGGCTGGTTTAACCGCAGCGTTGATCATACAATTCCGACAAGAATTAGATTGATTAATACTCTCGGCAGTAAAAATGATTTCAAAAATATTATCAGCAGCGCGGATCAGCACGGTTATCAGGTTTATCCCGAGGTTGATTTCTTCTTTATGAGAGACAAAAAACCTTTTGACGGATTCAATCTATACCATGACGCATCGCGTTATATTAACCGCGAACGTATACAAAGATATCCGTACAGTTTCGTTTGGTTCGGAGAACGTAATCGCTGGGGAAAATTAAGTTATGTAGCGCGTCCTGAAACAATGGCATCGATGATTGATAACTTTGTCGTAAAAACCGATGATTTGGGAATTAAAAATATCGCGTTCAGAAATATCGGTTCAAGACTGGCTGGTAATTATAACGAAAGGAACCATGTAAGCCGCGAAGGTTCCATGAATATGAGGAAGGAAACGCTTACTAAACTGAATAATTCCGGAACCGGCGTAATGCTTCTTGCAGGTCATGCTTATGCTGCTCCTTGGGCTGATGTAATTGTTGATATGGCTCTTGAATGTCAGGATTTCGGCATTACGGATGTATCTGTTCCGTTTTATCAAATCGCTTTACACGGACTTATTCCATATACCGGAAAAGCTATCAATCTTGCGGAAGATTACACTGACAATATTTTAAAATCAATCGAAAGCGGAGCGGGATTGTATTTTAGTTTCATGACAAAAGATACCGATGTATTGCAAGAAACAAAATTCAGGCAGTTTTATGCCAACGTTTATCATAAATGGATCGGAGACGCGGATAAGCTTTATAAACAATTCTCCGCCGACTTCGGTCATCTAAGCAATCAAGCAATTGATAATCATCAAATTATTTCACACGGAGTTTCCGTAACTACATACGAAGATGGAACAAACGTTGTTGTAAATAATAATAAAGCTCCTTTCAATTACAACGGAAGAGAGATAGGCGCTAATAATTACATTGTAGAAAAGCGGGGTAATTAATGAAATTCAAAGATTTCTTTCTTGGTAAATTTCTTCTCAAATATATACCAAAATATTTCCACGAAAAGAGAGAAAAAGTCTGCTTAACTCTGGAAGGTAAAAACGCCCGCGCCGGTTATTTATTTATTCTCCCTTTTGTTATTGGTTTTATTCTATTCATGTTCCTTCCGCTGCTTCAGTCTTTCAGAATGATATTTACTAAGGTCAGCATTGATATTGTAAATTTCGGGTTTAATCTTGATTTTATCGGGTTTGGAAATCTGCAGCGCGCTCTTACGGTTGATCCTGATTTTAATCGTCTGCTTGTAGAAGAATTAATCCGCATGATACTTGTTGTTCCGGCAATCATTATTTTCAGTCTTTTTATCGCTCTTCTTTTAAATCAGGAGTTTAAGGGAAGAGGATTTGTCAGAGCAATCTTCTTCCTGCCTGTTATTCTTTCGTCCGGCGTTTTAATCGGGTTAGAATCAGGCAACGCGCTTCTTCAAAGCATTGCAACCGCAATTAAAGAAAGCAATCAGATGAAATCGTCGATAACGAACGTACTTCAGGAAATTCTTGCCGTGGAAGGAGCCGCAAGCAGTTTTATGAAGTATATTTTCCGGATTATAAATCAGATTTATACAATCGCGATGGCTTCGGGAATTCAAATAATTATATTCCTTTCGGCTCTTCAAACAATTCCGCCAAGTATGTTTGAAGCAGCCAAGATCGAAGGCGCGACAAGCTGGGAATGTTTCTGGAAAATTACTTTCCCGATGATTAGTTCATTAATACTTGTCAATGTGGTATATAGTGTTGTAGACTTCTTCTTAAGAACAGATAACAGGGTTATGAATAAAATATTCCTGGCTCTTACTCAGCATCTGGACTTTGGATATTCTGCTGCAATGGCTTGGTTCTACTTCTTAATTGTTATAGTTGTTATAGGGGTAACAATGGGATTAATTTCTAAAAAGGTGTATTATTATGATTAAACCCGCAGCCATCCAAAGCAGCTCTAATTCGTATCACGTAATTAGAAATAGAGTAGTCGATATTATTTATAAGATCTTCAGAGCCATACTTCTTTTTGGTTTTTGTTTTCTTATAATGCAGCCGCTTCTTGATAAAGTTTCCGTCAGTTTTATGCAGGAAAATGATCTTTACGACGCGACTGTAATAAGTATTCCGCGCAATTTTTCTACGGACAATTATAAAATCGCCATGAATCTGATGAATTATTTTCCGACTCTCTTTGAATCAATTATTATCATTGTAATAAGCGCTGCGCTGCAGGTAACTTCCTGTATGCTTGCCGCTTACGGGTTTGCCCGCTATAAATTTCCCGGTAAAAACATTTTATTTATGTGCGTATTTTTGATCATCATTGTACCGCCGCAGACAATTCTTTCATCGTTATATTTAAATTTCCAGTTCTTTGATATCTTCGGTCTGGTAAAACTTATTACCGGCAAAAATATTAACTTGCTTGGAACTCTGACAGGATATTTACTGCTTTCAGCGACAGCAATGGGATTAAAGAGCGGATTATACATTTTTCTTTTAAGACAGTATTTCAGAGGCGTTCCGAAAGAGCTTGAAGAAGCGGCTTATGTTGACGGATGCGGCAGACTTTATACTTTTGGCAGAATCATGCTTCCGGATGCGTTGCCGATGGTAACATCATGCTTCCTGTTCTCGTTTGTATGGCAATGGACTGACAGTATTTTTACATCGTTGTTTTTACGCGGATATAAAATGATGCCGATCGCCATTAACAGGCTGACAGAAAGTTTTTTCCGTTACTGGGCGAGCATCAATGCTGTTGGTTCAGGAAGCGGCGGCGTTATGGCTCAGCCGCCGATTGGATATGTGCAGGCAGTTGTCGCAACAGGTATGATTGTATTCCTTATTCCGTTGATCATACTTTATATATTTGCACAGAGAACATTCGTTGAATCCCTCAGCCAGACAGGGATTAAGATGTAGGTTTCAATACGGTTGTTAGCCGTTTGAGATAGATAATAATTTTATTTTATGGAGGAATGACATGTTAAAGAGAACAAGTCAAAGCGGATTAATCCTTATTGTTCTTATCCTTATTGCGAGTTTATTCGTATTTGCGGGATGCGGAGGAAAAGGAGTTAGTCTAAAAGGTGCGAATATCGTTATTTCGTCTTGGTGGTCAACCTACAATGTAGATACTTACGAAGCGAGAAATGAAGGTGAAGCAAGAGATCTCGAAATGAGAAGAAATCTGTTAAGTGACAACGGCTTTCATTTTGAAGTTGTTGAATTATCTTCTTGGGATGATTATCTTCCTATCGTTGCCAGTAACATTATGTCAGGCAACAAAGAATACAGTATTTATGAAGTTGCTCCTAATATGGCAATTACATTATACAAACAGGGTCTTCTTTATCCGATTGGCGACAGCAAAGCAGTTAATTTGAAAAACCGCGAAGCGGTAGCTTACGGCGAATCCGGAGCAGGTCCGATGTATAACGCTCTCGTTGAAGATTTCATGACTTTCGGCGGAAAGCAATACGGCTGGCAGTATGGTCGTCCTAATGACAGCTGGGGACAGGCGATGTTATTCTTTAACTCAAAACATTTAGTTGATGTTGGTCTGAGCCCGGATTATATTTACGATCTTCAGAAAAACAACAACTGGACATGGGATACATTCCTTGACCTTTGCAGAAAATTGACACGCGATACAAACAATGACGGTATCACAGATATTTACGCTCTTCCTTGTGATGATGCGCGTGAAGTACTCCGCGGTCTTATTTATGGTAACGGCGCAAACTTTGTTAGTTTTGATGCAAGCGGAAAAGCATCACTTGCTACCAATACGCCGAATTTCGTTGAAGCATTACAGTTCTACAATCAGCTTATCAATGAAGGTCTTATCCTTACAAACCCGATTTATGACTGGGGCTGGAACTGGACAGCTTTCTATGATCAGCGCGTAGCTATGACATTTGACCCGGAATGGAGAAAAGGACAAGCACAGGATCAATTTGACGGCGGTTACGTACTGCCTCCAAGAGGACCGAGATCAGCCACTCTCCGCATGGATGCTTCTGATAACGTATATTGTATTCCTGCGTTCTATTCACCCGCGGAAGTTGATGTATTCCTTAAAGCAGCTGAAATGTGGTTTACACCTGTAGATACAGACTGGCTCGGCGGACATTATTGGGCATCAAGAAACCTCCGCGACGTAACCGAAACTGTTGTTATGTCGAGAGATCCGAAATTCCTCACAGTCAGAGATTTCTTCCTTGTTCCCGGATTCCCGTTTGATGATTTTATCGCTGAATTCAGAGACGGACTTGGCGCATCAAACCCGTCAAGAGTTCTTGAATCATGGACACCTGTTTTCCAGGCTGCTGTAGATGATTTTAACCGCTAATTAGGTTTATCTATCATTTTTGTTAGCCCAGTATCTAAGAATTTAGATGCTGGGCGTTTTTTTATTAAGGAGAAAATATGAGTAATTTAATTGTAAACGGCACAAGCATTCCAAACATTCCATGGGAAGACAGACCGTCTTCCAGCGATCCAAAAAAAGAAATAATGTGGAGATACACAAAGAATCCGATTATTCCCAGAAACTTGACTCTTACTTCCAACAGTATTTTTAACAGTGCTGTTGTTCCTTTCAAAGGAGAGTTCGCCGGTGTTTTCCGCTGTGATGATACAGCGCGTCACATGGATATTCATGCCGGACGCAGCAAAGACGGCATTAACTGGAAAATTGAAGATAACGCGATTAATTTTATAAAGACCGATCCCGATCTTCCTGACTCTGACTATAAATATGATCCTCGTGTCATTTTTATTGAGGATCGATATTACATAATTTGGTGTAACGGTTATCGCGGTCCATGTCTCGGCGTTGGTTATACTTTCGATTTTGAAAAATTTTATCAAATGGAAAATTCAATGATGCCTTATAACCGTAACGGCGCTTTCTTTCCGCGTAAGATTGGAAAAAATTATGCTATGTACAGCCGCCCGAGCGATTCGGGACACACGCCTTTTGGCGACATTTGGTATTCGGAAAGCCCGGATTTAGTCTATTGGGGAAAACACCGCCATGTGATGGGACCGTACGGCGGATGGCAAAGCACAAAAATCGGCGCAGGTCCCTGCCCGATCGAAACAAAAGAAGGCTGGCTCGTTTTCTATCATGGCGTACTGACAAGCTGCAACGGATTTGTTTATTCGTTCAGCGCCGCGTTAATGGATCTTGATAAACCATGGAAAGTTATTGCGCGCCCAAAACCTTACATTATTTGTCCGCGGGAAATTTATGAAATTGCCGGTGACGTTCCAAATGTTACTTTCCCTGTCGCCACTCTTGTTGATAAAGACTCAGGTAAAGTTACGATTTATTACGGCTGCGCAGACACAGTAACAGGGCTTGTCTTCGGTAAGGTCGATGAAATTATTGATTGGGTAAAGAAAAATAAATTCTAAATCTGTGGTATAATGAAAACAGGGTTTTCTAAAACGGTTGTTAACCGGCGGAAACTTTGTAAGTATCCTTATCTTATGGAGAGATGATATGGAAAAAAAATTTGGGAAAGAATTATTAATTCTTTCTGCTTTTTTAATGATCGCAAGTTTACTTGTGTTCTCCGGATGCGGCGGTAAAGATGTTAATCTTAAAGGCGCTTTAATTACTGTAAGTTCATGGTGGCAAACTTATGATACAGAATCATACGAAGCAAGAAGTGAAAGCGAAGGAAGAGAGCTAGAGTGGAAAATCAAAGCAGAAAAAGACCACGGGTTTAAGCTCGTAGTTGAACAAGTATCTGACTGGGATAATTATCTTCCGATTATAGTAAATAATATTATGTCAGGCAACAAAAAATACAGTTACTATCAGGTGTCGTCCGAAATGGCGCTTGTACTGTATAAACAGGGATTATTATATCCGGTAAGCGACAGTAAGGTTGTCAATTTAAAGAACCAAGAAATTATTCCATTCGAAAAATGGAGCTATAACGCTCTTGTTGATGAATATATGACTTTCAATGGAAAGACATACGGCTGGAGTTATGGTCTTCCGAATAACGGCTGGGGGCAAGCGATGTTATTCTTCAATCCGAAATTCCTCGCCGACGCAGGTATAGATGTAGAATATCTTTATAATTTACAAAGAGATAATCAATGGACATGGGAAGCATTCCTTGATGTTTGCAGAAAATTAACGCGCGATTTAAACAATGACGGTATTACTGATATTTATGCAATTCATATTGATGATGCGCGCGAATTCCTCAGCGGTTTAATTTTCGGGAACGGCGGTGATTTTATTACTCTCGATGCCAGCGGTAAAGCGCAGAATGCCGCTAATTCACCGAATGTTATCGAAGCTATCAATTTCTTTAATCAGCTTATCAATGAAGGTTTAGTTCAGACATCACAATATTATGACTGGGGTTCTAACTGGACTGCGTTTGTCGATCAGCGTGTCGCAATGACTTTTGATCCTGAATGGAGAAAAGGTCAAATGAACGAAAACTTTGACGCCGGTTATGTGCTTCCTCCAAGAGGTCCGAGATCTTCTACTATACGTCTTGGCGTTATGGACGGCTGCAATGTTATTCCTGCTTTTTTCTCTCCTGAAGAAGTTGACATAATTTTAAAAGGCGCTGAAATTTGGAATGCGCCGGTTGATGCTGATTGGCTGCAGGGTCATTACTGGGCTTCCCGCAATATCCGCGATGTAACAGAAACAACTGCGATGTCCAGAGATGCACGCTATCTTGTGCCAAGATACGACGTCACAATACCGGGTTATCCGTTCGGCGATTTCGTTGCCGAAATTAGAGGTGAAGGTTTGGGAGTTGCTGTACCTTCGCGGGTTTTAGAATCATTCATGCCGAGTTTTATGGCTGCTATTGACGATTTCAACAGATAACTTTTTAAAGCAGAGGCTCTCTTAAAACATTAGACTTTGGGAAAGCTCAGTAAAACAACTTAATTAATCCGGTGCAAATGCGCCGGATTTTTTTTGGCGGCAGTTACCCTGACAGTTGTCTACTTTGTTTTAAACTCAAAACTCCACAGAGCTGTCTTTCCGTAAAATACAAAATATAGATCATGAACACCGTTGATTTTTTTCAAGTTAGATTCTGCATATCCCCAGCTTGGCAGCCTTCTGTGGCTTGTTTTCGGCAGCGGATAGAAAGAGATATCACCGGTATTGGGTACTTCAATTGTTCCGGCAAGTAATCCGTCCGGTTTATCAAGACGCAGTTCGATGCTGCCTGTATATCCCCCGCGGACAATTGCCGACACTCGCGAGAAATTTTCTTTTCCAAAGTCCAGTGATTTAAATTGTATCCAGCCGCCGTCTTCCTTATTAAATACTGCGGGTATTTCGTTGCCGGAAGTTTCGCTGTAAGAGCCGCGTTTTTCATGAAGATAACAATTTGAGTAATCGTCAAAGCATTGCGCGTAAATTTGTTTTAATATTTTTCGAGGAAGAAGATTTTCTCCTTTCACTTGAAATTTACCTGACAGATGAATGTCCTCGGAGGAAGCCCCGACAAAAATTTTACATTGACCGTTTTCGACAGCGAATCGATTGTTATAGCTATCCCAAATTGCAAGCTCGTTTACAGAAATTTTAAAATTGACGGTCTTTTCTTCGTCTCTCTCGAATAAAATTCGATCAAACGCTTTTAAAGATTTTAACGGATGTCTAAAATTTGAGCCTTTGAAACTAATGTAAACCTGCGGAACCTCCTCTGCAGAAATAGCGCCGGTGTTTTTTATTTTGAATGATACTGTTACAGCTTCGTTTTCTTTCGCTTCGGTTTTATCTATCTTTAAATCCGAATACTTAAAACTGCTGTATGAAAGCCCGTGTCCGAACGGCCATAATGTTTTTCCGCCAAAGTATTGATAAGTAGTTCCGCCTTTTATTATGTCGTACTCCATGATATCGGGAAGCTGCGTTTCATCTTCGTACCATGTAAGCGGAGTTCTGCCTGCGGGGGAATATGCGCCGCTTATTATATCCGCGATACCGGTTCCGGTTTCCTGAATGCCGTGCGCCATCCATAAAATCGCCGGAATTTTTTTTGCGATTTCTTTACATGTAAACGGATAACCAGAAATAATTGCCAAAATTGTTTTAGGATTCACGTCGGCGACTCGTTGAATTATTTCCTCATGACGAGAAGGAAGCGATAAACCCGGACGGTCGATACATTCGCGTCCGTTAATCATCGGGTCATTACCGGCGAAGAAAATTACGTGTTCGAATTTTTTTGCGGCATCTTCAGCGGATTTTAATCCGTTAGATTCAATTTTTATTTTAAATAACTCACCCTTTACAGGAAGCGGATCATCATGCTGATAAACAGGCTTTCCGGTTTCCTTTATCGCAACTCGTCTGTTATCGTGAGTCTTTATCAGAATGTTTCCGTTTTCCTGCGGGACAATATTAAAAAGCGTGAATCCAAACCATTGTAAATTATTTTTTCCGGTTGCGGTAATTGAGTAAACTGCCGTGTCGTTCTTCGGCATCAATTCCTGAGGAATCGGTTCACGCTGCGGAGGAACTACCTCACGGCGAGCGTAACAGCCTTCGAGCATTAAACCGCTTTCTATGTCAGTAAAAGTTTTTACACCCCAACCCCAATCCTCCATGTAGAATCGTGCCGGCTTTTCGTTTAATTCGCCGACTGCTAATGTTTTCTTCGGCGGAGCTTCCGATATTGTATTCAATGAAGTATCCTGTGAAACATCCTGTTGATTTTCTTGGACATCGATTAAAACTAAAGGTCTGCCATCGTCGGTTGTAAAAGAGATAATGTCGCGGGTTTCGATAAATTCAATTTTGTCAGAGTAAATATTTCTCAATCCGTCCAACGGAGTAACAGAATAAGCAACTCCGCCGGCGTACCAATCCAAATGAAGTTCGTTCGCAAGCGGTCCCATGACTGCGATTTTTCCATTTACAGATTCGGGTTTTAATGGAAGAAGAGCTTTATCGTTTTTAATTTTATCGTTCTTCAAAAGCACGATCGATTTTCTCACCGCTTGTTTTGCCAGTTCTTTGTACTCATCTTTCATTAAATCTGATTCATTGATTGACTCATAAGGACAATTCTCCGGAGGATCAAACTGACCAAAGCGGAATCGAACTTCAAAAATTCTTTCAAGGTGTTTATCAATTTCTGCTTCATCGATTAATTTTCTTTCCAGCGCTTCGTGAACAGCTTTAATTATTACTTCCGGAACATCAGTCATGCTGTCGCCGCCATTTTTCAAAGCTGCGGCAAGAGTTTCTCCGTGAGTTTCAAAGTAATGGTGAAGATCGACAGTGTGAATAAAATCGCCGCCGTCTGTTACGATGTTGCCGCTGAATCCCCATTCGTTCTTTACGATGTTGTTAAGCATGGGATGAAGCATCATCGGAATTCCGTTGACTTCGTTATAGGCGGTCATCAGCGAAACTGCGCCTGCGTTTTTTATTGCGTTCTTGAAAGGAACAAGATAGTATTCATGCAGCAGGCGCGGAGGAATGAAACAAGAGCAGGAGCCGCGATCGATTTCGTTATTGTTAGCGAAAAAATGTTTTGGTCCGCAGCTGACGCGAAGATAAAAAGGATCGCTGCCTTGCGCACTGCGTATATATTCGCCTGACAGTTCGCTTGTAAGATACGGGTCTTCACCGTAACCTTCTTCGGTGCGTCCCCAGCGCGGATCGCGTTCTAAATCGACTGTCGGCGACCAAATCGCAAGTCCGCGTTTTTTCTCATTCATTTTATAGTAGCAACGCGCTTCCGTGCCGACAACTTCGCCGATTTTTTTCATCAAGCCGCGATCCCAAGCGGCGGCGAGCCCGATTGTCTGCGGAAAAGTTGTGTTTTTTCCCTCGCGGTCAACAAAACCATGAGCGCCTTCTGCGCCGAAGCTCCAAGCGGGAATACCGAGTCTCTCCACAGGATTGTTGCGTGTTGGAATAAAACCGGCTTTTTCTTCGATTGTTAATCTGGAAATTAAATCATTGATACGTTCTTTTAATGGTAAATTATGATCGTTAAATGGATATTTCATAAATTCGATAATAACATATTTAATTTTGATTTATAAGCACATGACTGCTCATAAGCTCTGATTGCGTCCCGGGTGCGGATCGCCGATGCTGCCGTCTATTTTTGTAAAATTAAAATTGCATTCCCGGTATATTGAAGTTGCCGCCCTTAGCGCCTTTTGCCATTTTCTTCATCATGCCGCGCATCTTTTCGAATTTTTTTAACAGACGCGATACCTCGGCGACCGATGTGCCGGAGCCTCGGGCGATTCTGCTTCTGCGCGGCGGTCCGATGATTAAAAAATTTGCGCGTTCTTTTAATGTCATCGAGCTTAAGATCGCTTCTTGACTTTTTAATTCGGCTTTATCGATATCGTCTTCGCTGATTTGTCCCTGCATTCCGGGAATCATCTCGATCATTTTTTGTAAGCTTCCCATTTTTTTCATCGCGCGAATTTGATCCAGCCAGTCCTGGAGAGTAAAGTTTTCCTTCTCCATTTTTTTCTGGAGTTCCAGCGCTTCTTTTTGATCGATTACTTCCTGGGCTTTTTCTACAAGGCTGACAACATCACCCATTCCGAGGATACGTCCTGCGATTCTGTCAGGATGAAACGGTTCAAAGTCTTCCGGTTTTTCACCTGTGCCTGTAAATTTTAACGGCTTACCTGTTACAGTTTTTAAAGAGAGCGCAGCGCCGCCTCTTGTGTCAGAATCGAATTTGCTTAAGACAACTCCGGTCAAACCGATTTTTTCATCGAAAGTTTTCGCTATGTCCGCCGCTGCTTGACCTGTCATAGAATCGGCGACAAGTAACATTTCATCAGGAGCGGCGGCTTTTTTCAAATTAGAAAGTTCTAACATCATCGGTTCGTCAATTTGCAAGCGTCCTGTTGTGTCGATGATGATCGTATCGATCATATTTTTCTTTGCCCACGAGAGAGCGTTCTGATAAACTTTTACGCTATCCTTCGCGCCGTCTTCCTTATGTACGGGAATTCCAATTTGATTTCCAAGTACCGCAAGTTGCTCCATCGCGGCGGGGCGGACAAGGTCGCAGGCTACAAGTAAAGGTTTGCGTCCTTCTTTTTTTAAACGGAGCGCGAGTTTCGCAGAGCTTGTTGTTTTTCCCGAGCCTTGAAGTCCAAGCATGAGGATAACAGAAATAACATCAGGACCCCGCAGCTTTAACGCGCGGCTTGCGGGATCTTCATCACCTAAAAATGAAACAAGTTTATCGTGAACAATTTTTATAAACTGCTGTCCCGGATCAACTGCGCGGAGGACTTTCTCACCTTTCGCTTCCTCGATCGTGGAGTTAATAAAACGGCGCACAACACGAAGATTTACGTCGGCTTCCAGAAGCGCGATTTTTATCGATTCAACCGCGTCTTCGATGTTTTTTTCTGTGATTGTTGATTTACCTGTGACAAAGCGGAATGCGTCATTAATTTTTCCGGTAAGATTCTCGAACATTTTTTCTCCTTATGCGTTGTCTAAAAAAAATTTATACATCCCAGCCAACCAATATATTTTTACATAACTCCATTGGTTCAAGTTCTCTGTTTAAAAGTTTACAAAGTCCGATTGATATTGGCATTCGTAGTTTATGTTTTTCTGCGAGTATCTTGATATATTTCGCCGCAGCAACGCCTTCCGGCAGATAACCGATTTCGCTGATGCGGGAAATTAAATCATCAATATTTTTAAATGGATTTAAAATATTTTTTTCGATTATATCTCTACCGAAGCGGCGGTTTCTTCCGTGAATCGAGCGGCATGTAACGTCTAAATCGCCAATCCCTGAAATGGAGGTAAATGTCTCAGGATGAGTCGCGCCTAACGCCATGCCGAGAATTTGAATCTCGTTTAATCCTGCGGCAAGCAAAAGTGATTCCGTGCCATCGCCGAATTGATCCGCTTTGCCTGATGTTTTCAACGCGTCAAGCATGCCAAACGCAATGGCTATAACATTTTTCGCCGCCGCCGCCGCCTGAACTCCGCGGACATCAAGCGAAGAGTAAACCAAAAGCCGCGGATTTTTTATTAAATCCCTGAAACGTATAGAGTTTTTAGGATTCTCGCTTGCCGCGATAAGCCCCGTCACTTTTCCTATTGAAACTTCCTCGGCATGACTTGGACCGGAGATATAAACGAGTGACTGCCTGAAGAAACCGGGGAGATAATCTTCCATTGTTTCAAGTATCAACCTGGGACCGTTATCTGTCGGCAGAAAACCTTTTGTAATAACCGCAATGGTTGTTTTTCCATCTCTTATCGAATTAACCAATAATGATTTTTTTAATGTATCAAGGAGAAATAACGATGGTACCGCGTAAATTATAAAATCCTTTCCTTCAGCAGCTTCCTCGATATTTGATGTAGATTTTAATGAATTCGGGAGTTTAACATCCGGCAGATAGCGTGTATTCAAATTGTTTTTGTTAATGTCATCTCTGACTGATTCTTCATAGCTCCAAATAATGACTTCTTTATTTTTTTCGGAAATTACCTTTGCGATTGCCGTTCCCCATGCGCCCGCTCCTAACACCGCTATTTGTGAATTCATAACTAATTATTGCCTGTTTTAATGTTTTTTATCAATATAATTTTTTCATCGCGTCTATGGAAATTCAGTGCTGATCATGATAATCTGTATAAGTGAAGAAATTTGCAAAACTAATAATTTTTTTCTGTCTGACCTTTTTTATCTCTTTTGCTGTTATTATGTGTTTTAAATTTCTGTCTTTACAGGTTGATTGGCTTAAGAGTTTGCCGCCCAGACCCGAAACAATTTTATCGATGATGTATGCCGCGGCAAGCTGGGCTTTGTCGCTGTCATTATTTTCTTCGATTGTTGTTACTTTAAATTACGCTGTAAGAAGAAAATGTCCGGTATTAATCGCGGTTCCCTGTGTAATGATTCTGTCATTTGTTTTTTGTTTTGGAATTTTATTTATTCTTAATCAATTAAAATTCGTTCCGCCCGCTCAAAGTTCCGGAAAAACGATGGGAGGCAGCGGCATCATACTTTCAAACTCGCTTAGCAAAAATGAAACTGCGGTAGTTTTGTTAAATGGAACAACAGAGCCGCTTGGTCCCAGAGTTGTGGCTATTCCCGGGCAACCGCTTTTGTATCAAAGATCATCAACATATAATATGGAGCTTCCGTCTGTTCCGTTCAGAGATGATACGCCGTGGTTTTTAAAAAATCTTTCTATTGATATCAGATTAAACGGAGAAATGTTTCAGCGTAAATTTTCTGAAGGATTTTTCTCATTTTTATTGTATGTCGGTTCATTGATATTTTTACTGTGTTCATTGGGTTATCTTTTTAAAGGAAGCTCGTGGTCTCTTGCAAATCTTTTTCTTGCTTCCCTCGCTTTCTGCGGAGTTATCTCGCTTCTTACGTTTTTAAATTCTCCCGAGATGCAGGAAATTATCGGCTCTTTTTTACGGAATTTTTTACCTTTATCATTGGCGCTTCCTGTTTTATTCATTGGTTTCGGCGGTCTTGTGAATTTATATTCGCTGTTAAGATTTGCCGCGGCGAGGCGGTCTGATGATGATTAATTCCGAAAAACTCCGCCATCCTTTTTCAATATTTTTAATTTATGTAATCGCCGCCTCTTTGTTTATTTTAATTTTTAAATTTATTCTTCCCGGTTCTGAGGCGCCTCTTTTAATTTATTCAGGAAACTGGCGGATAATTCAAGGAGTATTAGAAATATTTAATTTTTTTCCCGCGCTGATTTTTTCAGCTCTTGTTATTCCTTTCGGATTTACTATGTTCGAAGAAAGTTTTAAAAGTTTCTCGGATATGTTTTTTAAACATCTCCTTGCTTCTGTTGTTACGGCGATTGTCGCTTTTATTTTTTACGGTTTAATTTTTTTTATTATATCACCGCTGGTAAAAGAACATGAAGAAAACCTTCGTTTCAGCGGCGAACTTTATCACCTTGCAAAAAAAAATGCGTACAGCAGCAGAGATTCCGGCGATTGGTTTGAGGCGTCTCAGTTTTTAAACATTTGCAACCGAATTTGGTATAACAGCCCCGAGCTTGAAAATTTAAAAGTTGAAGTCGCTGTTAATTTGAATCAGCAGATTTCAGATGAAAAGGATGATCATTTAAACGCGCGCGCCGTTATATTGAGGGAGCTGCGCGGAGCCGCCGGTATGTCTTTATCCGGAGGGGAGCGTCCTGTTAACGCGACAAAAGCGCTTGAAATGAGCAGAGAGGCTTTTAACGATGAACGTTATTTTGATTCACATTGGCTTGCTAATCTTGCCGTACGATTAGCCGCTGACGGAAGCGTTGAAGAAAAGAATGCCGCTGAATTTGCAAGCAGCGCTTGGAATATGATTTCTTCTCTTGAACCTAATAAATCTGATTTGCGTCAATATGAATTATTTAAATTGAAGCTTGAAGGTTATGAAGCGATGGGAACAGGTGACTGGATACGCGCTTATTATATTTTTCTTGAATTATTAAAATATACTCCTGACGATCCTGATGCGAAAAATTTTCTTGCGAATTGCGAAGTTGAAGCTGCGAACAGCGCGTTCTTCATTGACGAAATGGAATTATCTGTAGGCGAAATTTTAAACGGCGCGGTTTTTTCGCTTCCTAACGGAAATAACAGAGCTGTTATGCGGTTCTCCAGTCTCACGTTATCAGCGGATATAGCCTACGGTTTTGGATTTGATTATATTGATTTTGATACTGACATGAATCTGCGTTCAAACGGCACAGCGCGGTATGTAAAAATTAAACCAATTACATTTGAAAGTCCCGCCGAGAAACCGGGCGGCGAGCGCGTAAAGAAACATCAAATAGTTATAATGACGCATTCTTTGAATCGATACAATGAAGATAATAATTATCAATATGAGCTGCTTGCCGGCATTGAACCGGAAGGCAGAATAATTTTAGATATTACATTTGAGGATTTTCTGCTTCTTGCTAAAGTAAGACGAGGGCTTTCCGCGCTTCAGATAAATAATCTTTTTGAAGCTTCGGCGAAAATGGAGAAAGCCGGATATGTTAAGGAAATTTTTCAAGCGGAAGTTTTAAACCGTTTTGGCTCGGTTTTCTTTTTCCTTCCAATGTCGATATTTGTTATTGTTATCGCATGGCGTTATCGCGCTAAAAAGAAACCGCGGTATTTCTTCGTTCTTATGCTGCCAATCCTGCCGGTAGTTTTCCATGCTTTTGTGTTTTTATATCGTTCTTTGCTTAATAACTTAGGAATATGGCTTGTTCTGAGCATTGGTTTTACTGCCGCGTTAATAATTTATATTGCGATGCTTGCAGGTACTTTGTTTATTTCTTTAATTGTTCTCTCAGCCCAGCATAATAATTAGATACTGATATTTTTTTCTAATTCTAACAATTTTTGTTTAATCTCAAGACCGCCGCCGTAACCTGTCAGACTTCCGTCACTTCCGATTACTCTGTGGCACGGTACAATGATAGGAATCGGGTTGCGGTTATTCGCCATTCCAACGGCGCGGCTTGCTTTTGGGTTTCCTGTCATTGCGGCTAACTGCCCGTAACTGAGAGTTCTGCCGTAAGGAATTGTTAAAAGTGCTTTCCAGACTTTCATTTGAAATTCTGTGCCTTTCAAGTCGAGAGGAAGATCAAAAGTTTTTCTTTTTTTATCGATATATTCGCTGAGCTGTTTAATTGTTTTTATTATTAATGGAGTTTCGCAATTTTGATAATCTTCTATTATTTTTTCTTTATTAAAAAATATGTTACATAAAGCGCCGTTATCTTCCACGATAAAAAGGTTACAGAATTTATATTTATAATAAAAAAATTTTTTCATTTATTTATTGTAACACAATTATTCAGCTTTGGTTATATTTATAAGACAACAAAAAAATAAAGGAGGTTTTTATGAAGAGGTTATCGATTTTATTAGTAATTGCTGTTTTATTTACCGGTTCAATTTTCGCACAGGAAAGAGGCAGTCGTTCCGAAATGAAAAATCGTCAGGAACGCCCAAATCCGGGCAATCAACAAGGTTTTGAAAAAATTCAGCGCGAAATTGTAAAAGTGGAAGGAATAATTAAAATCGAAAAAGATTTTATTATGATTGAGAGCGGCGAATCTAAATATTTTGTTCCTATGTTTAACCGTTACATCCGTTCAATCGAAGGAATAAAAGACGGAGCGAAAGTTTCTGTAGAAGGATATAACTTCAGAAATATGATTCATCCCGCCAAGGCGGAGATTGACGGAAAATCATATATATTTGTTCAGCCGCTGCGCGATACCAATCAAGATTTCGGTAAACATCGATTTGATAACCGCAGAGATAACCGCATGCAGAAACCGGAAAGAAAAGATTTCCAGTATGGAAATAAAATGAAACCGGGCAGGCATGGCAGCGGATGTAACTGCAGATAAGATCAAGTCATGTTGATTAACGCCCGGCAGCGCGCTTGGGCGTTTTTTTTACATTCTGATTTTTTTAAAAACATGAGTTATTAACGGATCAAAATGTATATTAATATTTTCCATGATAACTTTTATTGCTTCTTCCGGAGGCAGCGGTTTTTTGTACGGGCGCTCGGAAACAAGAGCGTCATAAACATCAACGATAGCCATTATGCGTCCAAGAAGAGGGATTTTTGTTCTTGCCAGTCCGTGCGGGTATCCCTTCCCGTCCCAGCGTTCATGATGATAGCCTGCGAATATTTTCGCGTAACTAAGAAACTTCATGTTATTCCCGGTTCTGGTAATCATTTGATCAATTATTTTCTCGCCTTCTGCGGCGTGAGTTCTCATTATTATTAATTCTTCTTCCGTTAATTTTCCGGGTTTGTTTAAGATCGCGTCCGGAATAACAATTTTTCCGACATCGTGCAGACGCGCCGACGAGATTAACATGTCTCTGTCCATCGTGCAAAGTTCATCGGCATAAACGCCGCTTGCGATCATCGCATCAATTAAAATCTTAATGTAAATCGTTGTCCGCTCGACATGCCCGCCGGTTCCTTTGTCGCGGCTTTCGATTAAATCGGCGATGACGAACACCATCCCGTTTTGAAGATTTTGCAGCTCAGTTGATTTTTTACGAAGCTGCGCCGTTCGCTTGCGGATCGATTGATCGATATTGATATGTGTCTTGATGCGGTTTTGTAAAACAGGTGCGGAAAAAGGTTTTGTAATAAAATCAATTACGCCAAGTTCAAATCCTTTGACTTCGATTGTTTCATCGCGTTCGCCTGTTAAAAAAATTACCGGGATTTCCGAATATGTGCTGTTGTTTTTTATGCGTTCGAGCGCTTCAAAGCCGTTCATTTTTGGCATTTCGATATCGAGTAATATTAAATCCGGAGTTTCTTTTTCCAAATGAAGAAACATTTTTTCCGCGGATTCCATTATTATTACTCTGTATTGTTCTTTTAGGACTTCTCTGGCAATGGATAAATTAATCTCTTTATCGTCTACAACAAAAACAGTTTTCTGCATGTTGTCTCCTCTGCCTCCGGCTATTTTTCAATTCTATTATATATTATTGATTAAAAATTAGATAGCTTCCGAAATTATATTTTTATTAATATCTGCCTTAATAAATCAATATATTACAAGTTTTTTATAATGTGTTATAGTAAAATAAAGTAAAGATATATGTTTAAAGGAGATTAATATGAAAAACGAGCGTAAATTTTGCAAATGCCAAAAATGCGGAAACATTATTAGTTTTGTTTATAATTCCGGCGCGGGGATTACCTGCTGCGGCGAAATAATGCAGGAATTAAAACCTAATACTACCGATGGCGCTAAAGAAAAGCATGTACCGGTCGTTATCCTTAATGGCGAAAAGTTAACCGTAAATGTGGGAAGCGTTGCTCATCCAATGACCGAAGATCATCACATTGCATGGATTGTTGCCACGAGCGAAAACAGAACTCAGCGCGTTGTATTACAGCCAACAGCCCTGCCGGCTGTTGATTTTATTGTCAGCAGCAGCAAGCCTGTCACTGTTTATGCTTATTGTAATTTACATGGTTTGTGGATGACTGAGGTTAATTGATACAGTAGTTTTAGATTAATTATTTTTCATTCAGCGATGAGAACATAGAAGAAAACGGCGAAACAATATCGAAATTATCAAAGGGATCATCGCTCTCTTCATTCATTTTATGTTCGTTGTGCTCATGAATGCAAGCGAGAGCCAAAAGACCTCTGCCTCTGCGATGAGGTTCAATAATTTTATGCAGCGTCTCACTTCGCGCAAGAAGTCCTTTGTGATGAGGTTCAGTAATTTTATGCAGCGGCTCGCTTCGCGCAAGAAGACCTTTGCGATGTGATGGTTTTTCTTCTTTATGTCCTTTTAATTCGCTGGCGTGTTTTAAAAGACCTTTATGATGCATTTCGGTTTCTAAAACTTCTTTTAATGCTGTATCTATTAAATTTTCTTCTTCAAGCTCTTCGATTTCTTCAAGGACTTCGTCATGATCATCATCGATGTCCAATTCTTCAAGATCATCGGCTTCATCAATTACCTCTGCTTCATCGAGAACTTCTTCCAGAGCCTCGACATCGTCCAATTCCTCAAGAGATTCAACCTCATCCAATTCTTCAATTTCATCAACAGTTTCCGCTTCTTCGAGGATTTCACTCAACTCTTCAACTTGATCGATTTCTTCAAGAGCCTCGGCTTGATCAATTTCTTCGAGAGTTTCGGCATCTTCAGATTTTTTTGTTTTTATTATCGGAACATCAATTCTATCCGCTGTAATAATTTGATTGCCGCCGGATTTTAAGACAGCCAGAAGCTCATCCCATGATTTGTCAATTATTCCGTCGATAACTGTTTCCTGACGAGCGCTTAGTTTTAATTTTCGTTTTAGTTCCGAACGAATTTCATCGCGGCGCTGTTCCAGTTCCAATATCCATCTGAGTCTTTCCTGACCGGATTTATTAACATAGAGTTTTTCAAAAAGGCTGTCGCGAAGATGTCGTATACGGCTGCGCACAAGCGTTACAGGATTTGGTTTTATATTAAATAAGAAAAATAGTGTAAGAAAAAATGATAAAAATATCGAAAGCTGTAAAATTAATTTCATTGGTTCGGAAATTGAAAAAAGAGAATCATTTATAAGGCGTCCAAAGTAAAAACCGTTATCATGCTTTAATGAAATTAATGAATAAGAAATGCCGGAGTCTTCCGCGTCAAAAGTGATATGCTGTTTCAACTGTACATTCTGTCTTATCTGTATGCGTTTTCTTAATTGATCCAGTTGATTTTGCTGCTCAGGATTTTGTTCTTCCTCACTCCAAATAATAGAAACTTGTTCTAATATATCGTTTTTTGAAGCATCAGGGCTTCCTAAAATAATTCCGGGCGGCGTACCGATTACGGAAATATCATCATTATATTTTATTCTGCCTTCCGCGGTAAGTTTTTCGGCAAGCGATGTCAGCGTCACGTAAAAAAAAGCGGTTCCGCGGTTAACATCCATCGCATCATAAAACAGATAAGGAAAAATAATTCTATTTTGGCGCTCATCCATAAAAAATTTAACGCCGCTTTTCGCTGAATTATTTAAAATTTCGTAAGGTATAGCCGAGCTGTCTTCGTTGTAATTTCGGTATGATGTTGATCCGGAACTTTGTCTTATGATATCGCGTGGTGATGTCGAGTAATGAATTCTCATTCCGTTTGTATCGATAAATTGCACATATTGAAGTCCCGCTGTTGATTCCTGTAATAATCCGAAAATCCTCGAACGCTCGTAAATATCTTCGGCGGTTTGATTATATACAAAACTGTTACGCACAGCTTGCTCATTTAATATCGCTCCGAACTTTTCCTGAAGATCGGAAATATGTTCTTTTGTTATATCTGAGTCAATTATATTTTCTTTTACAAATGAATTAACTACGGAAGGATTATAAAAACGAGTCTGGATAAAATCCTGTACCTCTACGTCCGCCAGATAAATATATCCCGCGAATATTATGATAGAGATTACCAATGCCAGTACCGGTTTTAGAAAATTTGGCAATTTTTTTCCTGCTTTTTATAATATCGGCAACATTCTATGGTAAGAAAACATCAAAACCAAGTATATTATAACATATTTTTTGATATTTAGGAAGCAGAAACCGGCGGAGCGATTGGCATTGCATCCGGCGAATGATTAAGCCCGAGTTTTTTCATTTGTTCCGCTTCTTCTTTTTGGGCATTATATTCATATAGCTGCTGGTTTGCTTTTACATAGGTGTTTTTTAACGCTGATAAATCGGGTTTTATTCCTTTAATCTTATCTCTTTCGCCCGCTTCCACATTGGCTTTAAAGAATTCGTCTAAAGAATTTAAAGTTTTATGAAGCGCGGTCACTTCTTTAATATTTTTTTCTAAATAAGTGATTATTTGTTCTTCGGGCATAGTAGAAAGTTTGTTATACGCATTTCCGCGGACAAAACTGCTTAAGATTCTGTTTTTTTTCTCCAACTCGTTTATAAATTGATGAAAGGAGATTTTTTCTTTAACCGGAACACCCTTTGTCGGATCCATTGACTCGATATTATAAATGACTTCTTCTTTTTCGGCGTTTGTAATTTGCCTGATCAATTCTTTAATTGTCTGGAAGAAACTTTTTTTGCGGCTTTCGATTACTGCCTGGTTATCATTTAATTTTTGTAATATTTCCGTAAGGGAAGCGGACGCGCCGCCGATTGTTATTATTCCGTCCAGAAGTAATTTTTTATAATTTATTTCTTGTTTTACAACTTTTGCTTTATCTTCTTTAACCTTTAAGGTATTTAAAATGACATCTCTTAAATCCGTGCTGCTTGAAGAATAATCTTCTTTAATTATTTCGTCGATTAATTCTTTATAAAACGGCGAACCCGGCATCGCTCCCGGCATTTTTTTCTTGATACCATCCAGCGTAGCTTCGCTTGCGGACATTGTCTGAGTTATTTTCTGGCGGACATCAAGTTTATATTTTTCTCTGTAAAATGTATTTAAATCTTTTAAAATTCCCATTGAGGAAGCCGTTGTTTTGGAAAGTCTGCTTAAATTTTCGCCGATTATGCTGAGGTTTATCGCGTCAGCGCCTTGTTTCGATTGATTCGACATATCCGCGACAAATTTTGTTATCCCTGCCTGCGAATCAGGTGAAAAACTTGTCCAGTCAATGTACCTTATAAGACCGACAATGCGTTTTATGCGGTCTAAATTCAAGAAATCAACGCCTAACTGATAAAAGTTAACTAAAAAGTCCAGTTGACTGTCATAATTTGATAACCGGATCGATAATTGTTCAACTTTTTTTGCTTCGTTAAGCGCGGTTGTATCGGGAATTTCCAACTCGCTTATCTTGGTTTCTTGTTTATACGGGTCTTCGTCTATCAATTTCCTTTTTAGGAAAATATTGTAAAGTGAGGCATAAGAAATCTGATATGTTCTGAGATTTTCTTTTAATTTTGGTAATTCGCTTTTTTCCAGCCAATCGCTTCGCGCTGCTATAAGTTCTTGAAGCGTGTTAACATACCCGGCTATATCTGTTCCTGCCATTATTCTTAATTATCGGATATTTTGACAAAAAATTCAATGAATAGGATATAATTGTCTTTCAAACAATTAAATCTCTACTTTCTTCTTTCCAACGTTCCGGGATTCGCGTCCGGTGAAAGATTATTTGCAGAAGCGAGCGCAAGCATCAATATAATATTTCCTTGCCCCCAAATTGTGCTTTCCTGAATCATAAAATCGTGAGCATTGTCGTAAAAAACGGCGGATGATGTATTAAATCTTTTTAACGCATTACTTGGAGATCCGTTAAAATATTGACTCATCGAATCGTGGGTTTTTTTATCGCCGGGACCTTCTGATAAAGCGCCGACCGGCATTCTTCTTTGCACATGATGAACAAAGCTGTAAATATTACGTATGCTGTTCGGTAAATCATGAGACGCAAGCATCGCCAACCCCCAGTTATTGCGTCCAAAAGTGTAGTCTAAAACTCCAAGAAAAGGAGGCGATAATTCCTGTTTTCTTTCCATGCGCCGGGATAGAAGATGCATATTTGCCATTCCTATCCAGACAGGTAAAATGCCCCAATAATATTGATCTCCCGGAAGATTCCAAATATTGTCTTGCGCATAACGTTCGGTCTGCTGAATAAAGCGGCTTCTTGCTTCGGTGTCTCCTTGTTCCGCAAGACGGAAGTTTGCTAATGCGTTCCATTCAGTCCATGAAACCGCGGTTACAGCAGGAGGAGCGAATGTTTTCGCATCATCAAGATAAGAGCGGTTTCTAGTAAGGCGGTATAATTCCGCGGCAGCCAATGCCATGTTATCATCATCAGTCCTGTCGTAATAAAAATCATTTGTCGAATCACGTAAAAAAGCGGAAGATTGAGTATCGCTCTTTCTCGCGCGGTTATAGATCGCTATTGCCTTATTTTCGTAAATAGCGGCGGATTGCGCGTCTATATTTTTAAAAATGTGCGCTCCCAAAGCTAAAGCCGCGGCAACGCCTCCCATGTGTGCGCGGGATAATGCGCTTAATGCAGGACGTTTTCCGTTCAGAGTATCATTTTCAGGCGATCTCCATCCTTGATTATGATCATTGCTGTCTCCTACTTGAATTATAAAAGTATTTTCATCGGGAAAAGTTTTTAAAAGATAATCAATGCTGTATTTCGCTTCGTCCAGTATATCCGGCAAATTTGATGTACTGTGAACTTTAACAAACAACGAAGGATTCATTTCGTAAGCCGTCAGCAGATGCCATGCCAGCGAAGATTCGCATAACGTAAATTTGATGAAATCTCCCGCGTCGTAATGACCGCCTAACATATCAACGGTTCTGCGCGGTACAGCCTGTCTCCACAAGCCGTTTTCCCAATCGCCGCTTATGTTAAAAACAATCGCTTGACTGTCTCCCAAGTGCGATGGTTTTCTGTTAATTGTTTCCCCGCCGCTTCTCATTGCGCGTAAATGCATAAGAGCCTGTGTCGCGAATAACGAATATGGATCATCGTTTATAATGATATTTACAGAGAGCGCGTTATCGAGTTCTAAAGTGTAAGCTCCGGTTTCTCTTATTTCGCTGAAATCAATTGTATAGTTAAAAGCCTGCGCCGAAAAATGATCATCGCCTTTATCGCCTTCGGACAAAGTTCCCGCTAGAACAATGTTTTCATTTTTTATTAGTCTCCACTTCGAACCTTTAATATCGGCGTCAGAAAGAACGACAGCAATTTTTGCGCGTTCCGGCGTGTAACCTGCGTGATTAAATCTGATCCAGACTGTTTCTGTTGATTTCCCCGGAGACCCTGCGCATGACGTAAGTAATATTATTAAATTAATTATAACGATTTTTAGAAATGATATTTTCATTAGTAATTATAACACAAAAGAAGGCGTTTGAAACTTTAAAAAATTTTATTTTCAATTTTTTTATTTTTCGGTCATGTTTTTTTGAGTTTTCAATCCATATATAGTTATGAAAAAATCAACTTTAAAATCAACAATTGTTTTTGTTGTATCTGTGTTTGCCGCTTCAACTGCGCTTGTTGTTTCAACTTTCTGCGGCTGCGCGGATAGAATCTCTGCCGGGTATGTTTTAGAACTACCCGAAGTTCCGCATCCGTGGCTTTCGCTGCTAGGCGAACCAATGTGGTATGTGGAATGGATCGATCCGGATGGAAGGAAACAATCAAAAGATGTCCCGTACGGAACTGACGCGGAAATTGAGATTCCGGTTACATGGGCAAATCCCGTTACAGCCTCGCCGTACTGGGATAAACTTGGATTAGATCCAAAGCTGTTTAGACCTGCCGGAGCGATTTTTCCTTTCGATGTCAGCTTTAATAAAAAAAAGCGCGATAATCGTCTGCGATTAAGCTGGAGAGCCGGAGCGGATGCGGCTTTTTATTGGGAGCTGCTTCTTGCCTGCGGGGAGGATGAATCCAAATTACCGGCTAATTTTGACTGGCTAAGATTCAGGGAACTTTTTAACGGAACTCTGAGTAAAGAGGTTTGTGAAGATCCTTGGCTTGTTAACTGGCGTTCAGTAGCGGAAAAAACTGCCGCAAGCAGTTTTGACAGGCGGCGTCTTGTTCCCGAAGCTGCCGTTGAAAAATCAATTCCTGTTACATCCGGCGAATGGTACGGATCATCGCCATTTTCAAAACCGATTGTCCCTGAAAATGTTGAATCATCAATTTTTCCTGTTCGTCCGGGTGTAAATATCTGGATTTCAAATGAAGGAATTTTACGGGTAAATGGAAATGTTTGGGTATTGAATAAAATTAAGAATGAGGAATGAGGAGAAAAATGTATGGCTAAAATTGTAGATAAACTTGATAATATTAATAAAACTCTTGAGAAAATGCTAATAGTTATAAATAAACCGGAGAGTCCATTTCTTCGAATCTTGTCAATTGCTGGAATGTTTGCCAGTTTTCTTGCTATAATACATGTAATAGATACCATTTTGAGTTGGATCAAGGAGAGTACATGGTAATATTCATACTAGAACTATCTAAAGGTTTGTTATTGTTGGCTTTTGGTATTACATTGATGGTAATGGCGCATAAAATGCGAAAACAATATTAATAATCCATGAAACACGCGGCGATTTTTCTACTTTTACTTCTCTTTACTTTTCCGCTCTTTGCGCAAAATCAGCCGATTTACGCAGGGTTGAATAATGAGGAGCAGCTTTCCTTCGTTGGCATGATGATTGCCGACTTAATCGATAAATACGGATCGCCGCGCTCAGTTGTTCCTGAAAGAGGTAATGAAGTTTGGCAGGATGATGTTGTGTTTCAATATAACGGCGCGGATTTTTATATCTACAGAGATAGGGTGTGGCAGGTTAAGTTCGCTTCGACTCACGGTGTTTCGAACGGAGACAGAAAAACAAATGTGTTACGCGCAATGGGAGATAAAGCGGAAGACAAAGGTGATTACGCGCAGCTTGCGATAACGGGGAAGGACTGGCCTCTTATGATGAGGGTTAATTTTAACAACGCGGGTAATAACGGGCAGGTTACGGCAATTTATATATATCGTCCGGATTTTTAGGAGAAGATATTATGGCAAAAATATGTTTGTGTCTTACTGGAAAAACAATAAAAAGAAACTTAGAGATATTAAATAAATACCGGAAGTACACCGACATCGCCGAGCTGCGCGTTGACTGCTTAGACGCCGACGAGCGTTTGTATATTCGCCGTTTTCCTGAAAACGCCGGGCTTCCTGTTATATTAACAATCAGACGCGATGTAGACGGCGGTTTTTTTTCCGGCGGGGAAGGAACGAGGGTAAAATTATTTGCTAACGGACTTGCTTACGCTAATGCCGATCTAAGGCATAACTTCGCTTATATTGATATCGAAAATGATTTTGATATTCCCAGTCTTGAAGAAGCGGCACGTACATTCGGAACGCGCATTATTCGTTCTTTCCATGACGTAAAAGGCGTTATGGAAAATATTCCCGAAAAAATGAGATTAATGAAGCGTTCCGGAGATGATATCATTAAAATTGCGTACTCTGTAAAATCGACAAATGATGTAGCGCAGATTTACAACGCATCAAAAACTTTAGCAGGACAGGATAAAGTTATTATATGTATGGGTCATTACGGTATTTATTCCAGAATACTCGCTGAAAAATTCGGATCGTTATTTACATACGCGAGCGCGTTATCTGAAAACGAAACACCCGGCGCTCCGGGGCAGATGGATGTCCGGGAACTTTTTGAATTATATCGTTTCAGGAAAATCACTAATAAAACTAAAATCTATGGTCTTGTCGGTAATCCGTTAAAATCCAGCGTAAGTCCTTGGTTTTTTAACACAATTTTCGGTCTTGAAAATCTCGATGCTGTTTATGTGCCGTTCCCTGCGAATTCAATCGATGATTTTCTTGAACTGGCAAATGATTTTAACATTGAAGGTTTATCGGTTACTGTGCCTTACAAAGAAGCGGTGCTGCCGTATCTCGCGAAAAGATCGACGTCGGTTTTATCGATTGGCGCTTGTAATACAATGTTCCGCTCTGCTGACGGATGGACCGGCGAGAACACAGATATCGGCGGATTTTCAACATCGCTTTTAGAGTTTATCGATAAAAAAAATCTTAAAAGAAAAAAAATTACAATCATCGGTGCCGGCGGCGTTGCGCGCGCTGTCGCGTCGGAAGTGTATCAGTTAGGCGGCAAAGCCTTAATTTTGAACAGATCGATTCAAAAAGCAAAAGAGCTCGCGTCACAGTATAATTTTAAATGGGCAGGATTAGATTCGCAGGGAATAGAAGGCATATCAAGATTTAATGATATAATCATTCAAACTACTTCTGTCGGCATGGAAGGACATGATGATAAAAATCCTCTGGAACTTTATGAGTTTACCGGAAAAGAAGATGTGATGGATTTAATTTATACTCCGGCAGAAACAATGTTTCTAAAAAAAGCCGCTGCCGCGGGATGCAGAACGATTAACGGATATAATATGGTTATCCGTCAGGCGTGTCTTCAATATTCAAATTTTATCGGAAACGAAATTCCGCCGCAGTTATTATTAAGGATTAATACAATGGGAGAAAATACATGGAACAAAATTCGATCGGGTTAACCAATGATAACGCAAAACAACGCGCCGGTATCGCGGCGGTGGATGAACTTGTAAAGAGCGGCATGAAGCTCGGACTGGGAACAGGATCGACAGCTGTGTTCGCAGTCCGCAGAGTAGGCGAGCTTCTCGCGCAGGGAACGTTACGCGACATATGTGTTTTTCCGACAAGCCTTCAAACAGAAATTGAATGTGAAAAACTCAATTTACCTTGTTATACATTAAACTCCCGCGAATTATCTTCCGGATTAGACCTTACAATTGACGGCGCTGACGAAGTAGATCCAAAAAACTATTTGATAAAAGGCGGCGGCGGAGCTTTGTTAATCGAAAAGATAGCGGCTTATGCATCCTCAAAGTATGCGATCGTAATAACTGAATCAAAATTAGTCGAGCGCATCGGCAGCGGCTTTCCTGTTCCTATCGAAGTTGTCTCATCGGCGCGGACTCCGGTTATAAAAGCGCTTGAAAAACTAGGGGCAAATGTTATACTAAGGGAGGCAATACGAAAAGCCGGACCTGTTATTACCGAGCATGGAAATATCATTCTAGATATCCGTCTGGATGAAAAACTTCATGAATCTCAGAGTCCTATAAAAATGGAATCAGAATTAAATCATATCCCAGGTATTGTAGAGAACGGTTTTTTTACCGGAAAGCCGCCTGTAGTTTTTATTGCGCGTTCTGACGGAACAGTAGAAACAAGACATCCCGGAGGAAACTAATGAAAGAAAATGTAAAAGAAATCGCATCCCGCGTAAAAGTGCTCAGAGAAATTGAAGAAATTTCCATTGAAGCTCTATCAAAAGAACTCGGCTTTGATACCGCAGAATACGCCGCATGGGAAACCGCTGAAAAAGATTTCCCTGTAGGAGCGTTAGTCGAAATCGCATCGCGTTTTAAAGTTGATTTATCGGAGTTAATCAGCGGAGCGGCTTCTAAATTAAAAACTTTCTGCGTTACGCGAAAAGGGGAAGCTCCCGAAGTGACGCGCCGTCCGATGTATGGTTACTGGAACCTCGCTTATAATTTTCATAGAAAAAACGCGGAGCCGTTTCTGGTTGAAGCGTCTGCGGAAACAGAAAACAAACCAATAAATATAAATACTCATCCGGGACAGGAATTTAATTATGTATTGGAGGGACGGCTGCTGATTTCGATTAGCGGCCACGAGATTGAGCTTAACCCGGGCGACTGCGTGTATTACAATTCCACCGAACCTCATGGTATGAAGGCGCTAGGCGGAAAAACAGCCCGCTTTTTAGCGATTGTATTTTAAATTTTTACAATACATAGGAGACTTGCATGTCACTGCTTGATAAATATTTACCTAGAACAGATTTTAAATCTTACGAAGATTTCTATCAAAATTATAATGTTAATATCCCTGAAAATTTCAACTTCGCTTATGACGTGGTTGACGCGCTTGCGAATGAAAAAGGCGGCGCGCGCGCGTTACAGTGGTGTGACGAAAAAGGAGCGGAAGCGTCTTTTACTTTCGCGCAAATGAGAGATTACTCGAATAAAGCGGCGAATGTTTTATCAAAAGCTGGAATCGGTAAAGGCGATCCTGTTATGTTGATTTTAAAACGCCGCTGGGAATATTGGCCTGTAATATTGGCGCTTCATAAACTCGGCGCAATTGCGATTCCGGCGACTCATCTGCTCACAACAAAAGACATTGTGTACAGATGCAATGCCGCCGATATCAAAGGAATAATCTGCGTTGATGATGTAGATTTGATGCAGCGTATTTACGATGCTGAGTCTATCATGATTCGCAGCGGCGAAGCTCATGGAATAATCCATCTTAATTTTAAAGCCTTTATTCGTTCTGTGCATACTCCCAAAAATTTTAATCCCGCTCAGTCTGTAAAAAATAAAATTATTAATGAAAAATTATCCGCAGCGGATGATTCAAATTTTGACGGAAGCGTTACAGACGGAGCTGCCGGAGTATTTGGAACTACGCATGAAAATACGGCGGAAGTTTCCGTTAATAAAGAAGCCGCCGAGTCATGGATCGATTTTAGTCCGCTCATGGAAAACGCTTCGGCAGATTTTAAAAAACCGGGTACAGTCAATTCAAACGATGATATCATGCTTCTGTATTTTACATCCGGCACAACCGGAATGCCAAAAATGGTACGCCATGATTTCGCCTATCCGTTCGGACATATTGCAACCGCCAAATACTGGCATCAAGTAATACCTGAAGGTTTGCACCTAACGGTCGCCGATACAGGATGGGCAAAAGCAGCGTGGGGATGTATTTATGGGCAGTGGCTCTGCGAAGCCGGTATTTTCATTTACGATTACGATCGCTTTGTCCCCGCGGAAATGCTCAATGTAATCAGTAAATATAAATTGACAAGTTTCTGCGCTCCGCCGACAATTTACCGTTTCTTCATAAAAGAAGATTTGAAAAAATATAATTTTTCCGCTCTTAAATACTGCTGTGTAGCCGGCGAGCCGCTGAACCCTGAAATCTTCGAGCAGTTCCTCGCCGGAACGGGTATTAAACTAAGAGAATGTTACGGTCAGACAGAACTGACAGTTTCACTTTGTACTTTCCCTTGGCTGGAGCCGAAACCCGGTTCCATGGGTAAGCCTGCTCCCGGCTACGACATCGATTTGCTTTTCGAGGATGGAACTTCTTGCAATCCGGGCGACGAGGGCGAAATTGTCGTGAGGACTGACAAACGAAAGCCTTACGGAATGTTCGGCGGCTATTATCGTGATGATGTCCTTACTTCCAGCGTGTGGCACGATAAAATTTATTACACGGGCGATGTCGCTTGGAAAGACGA
>JGI24695J34938_10000442_pt1 | contig 40061 bp, 41 predicted proteins | sample TergutCo191P3_FD_34938 | JGI IMG/M metagenome (IMG submission 34938)
ATGGAGGTTTTCGAACAATTGTAGTTTTCAAGAGTGAGTTTCGTACTTTTTTCCTTTTTGGTTTTCCTAAATCGGAAAAAGACAATATAAGCGATAAAGAATTAAGATTTTTTAAAGGAAAGGCAAAGGATAATTTATCATTTACGGAAGAACAGATAAATTTATTGGTAAAAAGCAAGATTTTATTAGAAATTTTACAGGGAGATGAAAAATGAAATACGATAGTGAAATTATTAAAGCTATGCATTTAGAAGCAAAAGAAATGCATAAAATTGGCGTAATAACAGACGCAAGAATGCGTGAATATGATGAAATGTGCCTTGACCCTAAAACAGAAAAAAAGTCTGCTCCTGTTTATGCCGATGATAATCCAATAAAAATAGCAAGTCACGCCACAGCTTAATTAAATAATCAGTCTCTCTGTTAGTTACTAAGCTTGGGAAAGAAAACGAGGAACCGAAGGTTCCATTCGTGGTAGAAATTCTTTTTATTCCAATGGCATTAATTTATATAAAACCATATAATAAACAATGGAAGTATTATTAATCGACGATCACCCAATGTTGAATGCCGGTGTTGTTTCCATTTTGGAGCAGACAGGCATATTTAAAGTCTGTGGGCAGGCGCAATCCCTTAAGGAAGCGGTAAGTTATATAGAAAAAGCAAAAACTCTTCCCTCTCTTGTAATTCTTGATATGCTCCTTGGCGAAGACAATGGTCTTGATTTTCTTCCCATACTTGAAGATTTTTGCAAGAATAAAAATATTGCTAAACCGCCAGTGCTGGTTTGTTCCGCCCTTGGCGATGCGTTTAAAATACAGACTGCCCTAAAATTGGGAGCCTCAGGTTTTCTTTCAAAAACGGGCGGTAAAGAGGAGCTTTTAAAAGCGATAGACACGATACTGGGCGGCAAAGTATATATTTCGCCTGAAGTAGATATCAAATTAAAAGAAAGTTCCGATATTTACGCCATGTTTTCAAAACGTGAAATAAATGTAATCAATTTAATAAAAAATAATAAATCAAATAAAGAAATTGCAGACGCTTTTTGTATAAGTTTAAGAACCGTGGAAAATTATATAAGCAAGATTTACTTTAAGACAGGTTTCTCAAGCAGAGAAGAAATTCAGAAATTATAAATCTTAAAACTATGCGTTTACGCACAAGAATTCCAAATTATTACTAAAAAATTGTGCGTTTTACACGCTTTTTTTTATATAATTTTATATTTAGACTTAACCATATATTTCATTTTATCGAAATATAAAATGCCGGCGGCGGCAATAAAACCGTAAAAGGAGGTTTTTATGTTTAAAAGAATGCTTTTTCTTTTAATTCTCGTCCTTGTAATTGCAGGAACTGCGTATGCGCAAATGCCAATACCAATACGCTCCGCGACAGAAAGGCTTGAATTATTGGAAGTAATGGAGAACAATCCGTGCTATATTGTTGTCACCGGCGAGTTAGTGAATACGACCGGTTCAACGCTTATCAGTACTTTCAGAATTCCATTATTAGAAGGAGCGCGCTGGTATGTATTCAGCGGTTATTTATTTATTACTTTTTCAACAGTCAGAAATGGCACCACGTATTCTAGAACTGTTTGCATTATGTTTGATACAAACAGAGAAAATTCTGAAGCAAGCAAAACAGTAAATGAAGCAGAGGGCAGCACCGTATATGGTCCATTTGGCGGAGATGCATCTGAAGCTGCAAGAAGAGCATCGCTGCAGCGGATTATAAATGCAGTTAATGCATTTATCGCAAATCCTACTGTAACACCAACACAATGGTAAGAATGTCCGCGGATTTTCATGGAATTAGATAATAGTTTATTTAATTAATGTTAATCCGCGGATAGGCCTCGCTCCTGCTCTCTTTCCAATAAAAAAGCCTTAGGCATTTTACGTCCCTTAAAATCTTCATCTTCGATTTTACTTCCCAAATCTGTTACGCGCACATTTCTTATATTTAAAGAACGCAATCCTTCTTCCAGTTCCTGCGCCTGCACAGCTCCGCGTTTAACATTAACGCTAACAAATATTTTTCCGTCAGGCGAAAGCAGTTTTAGACATTGGGAAAGAAGTTCAATTAAATCACGGTTTAAATCAAAATTACAGGTCATCGATTTGGAATTAGAAAACGCCGGCGGATCAACTATAATTATATCCCACAGCTTTTTCTCTATTATTGCTTTTTTAATAAATTCCAATACATCAGCCCTTATTAATTCGTGCCGGTTCGTGAAGGAACCGTAGGTTCCATTCGTGGTAAAATTCTTCTTTGTTATACTTGCCGAAAATCCGTTCAACGCAAAATTCTCCTTCGCCCAGTTTAAATAAGTATTTGAAAGATCAACTGAATCCGTAGAAGCCGCGCCTCCCGCTGCCGCGTAAACAGAAAATGCGCCTGTATACGAAAATAAATTTAAAACTTTTTTGTTCTTTGAAACATCGCGTACCATGGCGCGAAAAAGGCGGCGATCAATAAAAAGACCTGTGTCAAGGTAATCGGACAAGTTTACTTTAAAGGAAAGACTGTTTTCCTTAACGATTTTTGTAAATTGCGCCTGCCCCATTTTTTCATATTGCAACAAACCTTTTTGCTTTTGGCGCTGCTTCAAAAAAATATTTTCCAGTTTTACTCCAAGCGCACTTGAAATGCTTTCTTTCATTGCAGAAAGCCATACAGTTTCGTCAGCTTCGTCTTTTTCATAAGGACGCTTGTAAAGAGAGCCGCAAATGGCAGCATCCTGCGGTGTGGCGCACTCGCCGAAAAAATCCAGCACGAGGGGAATTTCAGGAATATCGCGGTCATAAAGCCTGAAAGCTCCGGCGCCCATTCTTTGCGCCCATTTTTTAAGGTGGCGAAAACGTTTTTGCAAGCGATTAAAAAGCATTTGCGCCTGATCGGCTGTTTTATCCTGCATGTTAAAAGGATAGCACATTTTAATTTTTTATTTTACACTGAATCATGGCGTTCAATATTACTCCTGTTACCAACCATCGCGCAAGAGAAAAAGGCATAATCGTATATCCTGTTTATTCACGCCGTTCGGGCGGGCTTTCTATTGGTATCAATCTTTTTGTGGATAAAAAAACCTGTCAATTTGACTGCCCATATTGCGAGGTGTTTCCATTTTCAAATAACGCAGATTTTTCCATTGATCAAATGGAAGAAGATTTACAAAACGCGATCGATTCGGCGCATGAGCAAAATATACCTATCAAAGACATTTGCTTTTCAGGTAACGGTGAACCTACCCTCTCTCCCGCTTTCTGCGGCGCTTTTGAATTGGCGGAAAAAATTCGCGCAAAAACCGCTCCTTCTGCAAAACTGGTCGTAATAACAAACGGCGCGGGTCTTTTACAGGAGCGGATTTTTACGTTTTTAAAGGAAGCTGCCGTAAATCCGGCATTGGACATCTGGCTAAAACTGGACGCGGGAACGCCGCAGTGGTATCAAAAGATTAATGGATGCGCGTTACCGCATGACAAACTAATCGAAAAAATAAAAGATTTTGCATCCTGCGCGGTTGTAACAATACAAACAATGCTCTGCGCGGTTGACGGCGAATCTCCTCAGGATACGGAAAGGCAAAATTGGGAAGCTATTGTATGCGCTTTAGCTGCAAACGGCAACATTCGAAAAGTGCAGCTATACGGCAAGGCGCGTTCTGCGCCGCAAGACCCGCTTGCTTGCGCGCTGCCGGAAGAATATCTTGAAAAACGGACAGCTTCCATACGCAGCGCATTCGCAGAAAAAGGAATATCAACGCCTGCGGCTCTTTATATTTAGCCACTTCCTGAAAATATTATACTTTGTTATAATCAGAATATAAGGAGTAAATATGAACGTTTTGAATAAAAATCCCGCATGGAAAGGACGAAAAGGCCCTGTCGTTTTGGTTATAATGGACGGCGTAGGTTACGGTAAATATAAAGAAGGCGACGCTGTCGCAGCTTCAAAAATGGATAATTTAAATGAACTTACAAAATCGAATCCTCATACAAAATTAAAAGCTCACGGAAAAGCCGTCGGGCTTCCCTCTGATGATGATATGGGCAACAGCGAAGTCGGACACAACGCGATGGGCTGCGGACGCGTTTTTAACCAGGGCGCTGCGCTTGTTTCAAACTCGATCCATACAGGAGCCATGTTTGAAGGCAAGGCATGGAAAGAAATTGTTTCAAATGTAAAAAGCGGCGCGGGAAGCAATCCTACGCTTCATTTTTTGGGGCTCTTCTCCGACGGCAATGTTCACAGCCACCTTGATCATTTAAAAGCCATGATCACGCAGGCTAAAAAAGAAAATGTTAAACGCGTAAGAATCCATGTGCTTTTTGACGGACGCGATGTCGGCAAACTAAGCGCGTTTGATTACATCGATCCTTTTGAAACATTTTTAAAAGATTTAAGCGACAATAACTTTGACGCAAAAATCGGCTCGGGCGGCGGACGCATGTGGATCACAATGGATCGATACAATGCTGACTGGTCTATGGTAGATCGGGGATGGCAGACGCATGTCCTTGGAACTACGCGCCAGTTTTCATCCGCGCGTGAAGCTGTAGAAACTTACCGCAAAGAAATACCCGGCATTATAGATCAGGACTTAAAAGAATTTGTTATAGCGGAAAACGGCAAAGACGGCAAGCCGTCACCAATCGGAACAATAGAAGACGGTGACTCGGTTATTTATTTTAACTTCCGCGGAGATCGCGCATTGGAAATTACCGCCGCGTTTGAAGAAGATAATTTTAACAAGTTTGATCGCAAGCGACGTCCAAAAGTATGCTACGCGGGCATGATGGAATACGACGGCGATCTTCATGTGCCATGCCGCTACCTTGTAAGTCCGCCTTCGATTGATAAAACAATGGGCGAATATTTAGCCGCAAGCGGAGTGCGTACGCTCGCAATTTCGGAAACGCAAAAATACGGACATGTCACCTACTTTTTTAACGGAAACCGCACTGGCAAGTTCGATGAAAAACTTGAAGACTACGAAGAAATAAAAAGCGATGTAATTCCCTTTGAACAAAAACCATTAATGAAGTGCAAAGAAATTACAGATAAAGTTGTCGAAGCGATCGCAAGCGGCAAGTACGATTTTGTAAGGCTCAACTTTCCCAACGGCGACATGGTGGGACACACAGGCGTTTACAATGCTGTAATTGAATCAATGGAAGGAATGGATGTTCAGCTTGGAAGAATTAAAGAAGCGGCGGACAAAGCCGGAGCTGTTGTAATACTTACGGCGGATCACGGCAACAGCGATGATATGTACGAACACGACAAAAAAACAGGCGCTGTCTCTCTTAAAGAAGACGGGACGCCGATTACAAAAACAAGCCACAGTTTGAATCCTGTTCCGTGCATCGTTTACGATCCTGATTACAAAGGCGAGTACCAAAACGATCCAAAGGAAAGCTGTTTAAACGAAGGTTTGGGAATAAGCTCGATTGCGGCAACATGTATGCATCTTCTTGGCTTTGTACCGCCTGCGGATTACGATAAGTCTGTATTGAAGATGTAAGACAGAAAATTTTACCGAATCGCTAAGATTTTATAATCATTTTTCTTAGGTTTATAAAACACCTAACAATGTTCGTGTGGCTAGTGGTTAAAAAAAAGATTTTCCAGCTCACTGTGCGTTACGCGCAAATAATACCGGCTCGCTGCGTTCCATGCTCTATCTTCACTCCCTCCGGTCGTTCAGACCTTCCGCCTCCGGCATCAGGAGAGCATATCACCGCGAGCCCCAATGGAACTCAGGGGCGAACAACACGAAAACCTATACTACTGTGCCTGAGGTAGGGACCGTTGAAGTGCCGATAAGAAGAACGAGTGCTCCCGGCCGAACTGACCCAACTACCGCCGCGTAGCACACGGATACTCCCAGTAGATGCTCCAACAGGGTCAGTTTGCGCTCCTGCAGGATACGCTCCATACCAGTCCCAGCACCATTCCCATACATTTCCATGCATGTCGTATAACCCCCATGCGTTGGCTTGCTTTTGTCCTACACGTTGCGTGCTTCCTGCGCTGTTTGCGTCATACCATCCTGTATTATCACTTATACTTGCTCCTGTGTTATACGCTGTCGTTGTTCCCGCTCTGCATGCGTATTCCCATTCAGCCTCTGTAGGTAAACGATACCCGTTCGCGCTCCTGTTCCATGTTACTGCTCTGTTATCTCCGCTTCCGCTTATTGTGTATGCGGGAGTTAATCCTTCCCTCTGGCTTCGCCTGTTACAATATTCTACCGCGTCAAACCAGCTTACCCATTCTACAGGACGATCTAAATCACCTGTAAAACGGCTTGGGTTAGTTCCCATTATTTCCTGATATTCTCTTTGTGTTACTTCATACCTGCTCATGTTAAATGCGCTTATTGTTACTCGTCTCTGTGTTTCGTTACTTACTCTTCCCTGTTCGCTTGCAGGAGATCCCATTGTAAAAGTGCCTGCGGGGATTCTAACCATGTTTGAAGAAGAAGATGTTTCTGCGCCTGTTAATGCCAGCGCAAGTGCCTGCATCTTGGTTAAGCCGTCACCTATTATTGAATAATTTTCCGCGTGTCCCGTAAGAAGACTTGCATTTTCCACTTCCAATATTTGCGCCGTAAACATATTTGCCTGTCCAAGACGGCGTACATTCCCGGCAAGAACATACCGCGCGTTTAACGCCTGCCCGATTGCTCTAATGCTGTTTTCTTCGGTAAGACCTGAACGCTGTATTTCATGCTCTCTCATTACAGTCTGAATCTGGCTTGTTCTTGGAAGGACTGCATATCTCCCTGAGTTTGCAACTTCTGTCGCAAGAATCTGCGCAAGAACTTCCGCGTCATTTTGATTAACGCCCGTTGCAGGAGTTGCAAACGGAAGAACAGCAAGCCGCGGTAAGTTACTGCGGTTTATCTGCGCGGACTGGGCAATGCGCCGCGCCATATCGGGAATCATTCCCTGTATTGATTCAATATTATTGTATTCACGGTAATCACCTGCAATCTGCTGAAGGCTTTCAACGTGAATAATCGTAATTATTACAAGCCTGCTTGCACCTAACACTTGTATGTGACCTGCTACTACAAAGTCCGCGTTAAACTGACGTCCTAAACGCGCAATTGTGTCAGAGTCTGTAAGACCTGTTGATCTTTGGAATTGCTGCTCTCTCATAATGGCGTCTATGCTGCTTGTTCTTGGAATAATCGTAAAAACCCTTCTTATCTGCTGATCAAACGAAAACAATTCCGCTATTGTTTCTCCGTCGCCGCCGATTCCGCCTGTAAAAGGAAGAATCGCAAGACGGGGAAGATTTTGCGCGGACAGAGGCAAAAGAATTGCCGTCATCGATATAATTAAAATAACTATTTTTCTTTTCATTTTGTATCCTTTTTTCGCCCCCCGTAAGAGTTTAATTTTATCTGCCCATTATACGGTTAAAACGATTTCTTCTTGCAGAACTTGTGTCCGGAATGTTTATCTGTGTCGTTCTTTGTAAATTGGAAATGCGCTGCGCAGGCAGAGGATGAGTATTATTTAATCCTGCCATCTGACTTGCGGGGAGACGCTCCATTATTCTTAATAATTCAATAAGACTTCCGGGATTATAACCTGCCAAAGCAAGCAGGTTAACTGCCATTTCATCCGCGCTGTATTCCTGCAATTGAGAATATCCGCTTCCAAGAATTGTATCAACAACTTCATTTACAGCCTGGGTAAACATTTGCCGCTGCTGCGCGGTGTCAAGTTCACGGGAAAGCCTGCTCTGTTCCTGCTGAAGATTCTGCACAACGCGGGAATTCATTATTTCTGCGATGCCATGTTCAAGCTGAATATGCGCCATTTCGTGCGCAATAATTGCAGCTAACATGTCTTCGGAAACAGCCAGATTGATAAAACCGCGCGTAATAAAAATATGTCCGCCGGGAGTAGAAAAAGCATTTGGATTGGGATCGTTCAAAATTGTCACATTATAGCCGCTGAACCAGTTAGGCGCAGGCGAGTTAACCGCAAGCGCAGTGCAGATTAAATTTAAATAATTGGTAATGTCGCTTCTTTCTGAATAAATTCTAAAACGGCTTAGTATGTGCGCGGCAACAGTCCGTCCAAGAAAATAACTATCCTGCATTGAAAACTCTTCCTGCGAAGAGGCTACAGCCCTGTCAAGACGCGCTGCTGCGCCTTCAACATTGACGTCTTGAACAGGTAAATTCCTTTCATTGCCGCCCTGAGCCGATAAATTATTAAAAGTAAAAATTAACAAAAAAACCGTTAATATTTTTTTCATGTTATAAACCTCTCCTTGCGACAGCTAATGTCCACACCGAAAGATCTGCCGGGTTTGTCCAACTGTCTATTATGTAAAAATTCCTTAAAATATAGGAAGCGCTTGTCCGGTTTGATGAAGAAATATCAAAACCAAAAACGCTGTAACTGTCCGTGTAATTATGATACTCACTGGTAATTTGAGTTGCGATGCTTTCTATTAATCCTGTAACGGCGTTTTCGTATGATTTAATGACCGTATTTGCATGAGACGCCAAACGGCCTGAATGACCGACAGCGGCCAGTAAACCATCGACTTCAAACGGCGGCGAATTAACCCACCTTGGAGCTGTTCTCGCAGTAGAATGACCGCGGTAATGAGGCATCCTGGAATCTGACGCAACCCGCGTCGTTACAAAAACCGCATTATTATTTTCAGATATATCAGTTAAAGGATCAAACTCAAGCTGATCGATGTATTTTTGTAAATCGTTATCATATTCAAGCAGGTACGATCTATCCATGAAATAGTTCAATACCTCAGCGCCGATATGTTCACGCCTGACTACAACGCCCCTGACAGAATAAAAAAATGATAGTCTGCGCGCGGCATCTTCCAGAGCAGTTTGAATTGCGGTATCACGGTTTGAAAGACGCGGTGAAACGCCGACAAAAACCAAACTGCCGTCTGAAAATTGAATCTGCGCGGGTTCCCGCTGCGAACTTCCGCCTGCACAACAGGGGACAGCAAGAATTACCGCACAGACCAACAAGAAAATAAAAGCTGTACTTTTAAATCTTTTCACTAATCATCCATTCTCGGTGTAGGTGTTGACTGAGTCTGAGCAATGCGATCCTGAAGCATTCTTGTAGCTTCACTTGCCCTGAAATCAGCATAACGTGACGATTCGTTTGAGAAAACATCACTTACTGCTCTTTGCGCATCAGCTTTTCTTAACTGAACGCGTACCCACCATGTGCCGTCAGGCATTCTTCTCTGCGCGTTTGGAGTTGCGCCTGTAAGATTTAAGTTGATCAGTTCCTGAGTGATTCTTTCGATTGACTGAATCGATGCAGAGTTCGACAATGTGCCGGATTCTCTTGCATAATCTGTCAGCATACTCTGAACCAGTGTGCCAAGCTGAGCCGCGACATCGCGTCTTGCGCGTGACATTGCAGTGTCTCTTGCAAGACTTTCATTCTGAAGCTTTGCAATTCCAATTCCCCAGAAAACATCCTCAGGCGCAATTTCGTCCACCCAATCCGGTGCGTCCATTCTGGGAGCGGATGTAGATGCACAGCCCGCAACAAGCGCCATTGCAATAATGGCAATAAACAATACATAGAGTTTTTTCATTTTACACTCCTTACAAATATTTAAAGTTTCTTAAGAAACTTTATTACACATTAACAAAACTACTAATACCATTATATCTCAATTATCCATCCATTATCATAATTAAACTCTTTAATTTCATCATTTTTTAGAATAAATGTATCGCTGTAATACCATTCTTCGTCCATATCCTTCACCCAAATCACTATCGAAACGCCTAAAGAATTTGTAGGAATGCCTGTAAAATCATAGGAACTGCCTGTCTCCAAACTGTCATGCCAAAAAAATACATCACCGCTTTCATGATCTGTAATGTACACTTCAATATAAATATCCATTTCATGTGCAGAAATATTATTAACTCTGACAGTACCTGTGCCTGCAACAGGCCCGGGTTCAGGTTCGGGACCAGTGTATCCTGCTTTTTCCCTTATTGTATCAATATCATCTCCAAGCATGCCGCAGGAAAACATCAATAACGAAAGGAGAGTCAATATAATAAAGAAGGGCGAATATTTTTTTGTTAAGCTCATAATTTCTCCTTAATTAAAACATAAATACATAGCCTATTGCTACCTTGCTGCCAAAGTTTTCAAAATCTGTTCTTAAAGTGTAAGACAAAACCAAACCGTTCCTTAGATTAATACCGGCCGTAACGTTTGCGCCAAGAACATGAACCTCTGCCGATCCGTACGCAAATGTATACATGTTAAACATGTAACCCGCTCCGGCGCCAATATACACAATACCAAAATTACCCAACGGAAGATAATATCCTAAATGTATAAAAGGAGATATCGATAATAAAAAGTCCACGTCTCCATACTCGCTTATAAATCCGAAATCGCAGCCAATTTCAACAAAAAGATTTCGTATCGGAGAAAAAGTTCCCCGCGCAGTTGCAACGACTAATGGATCTGTAAAACATGAACCTATAGAAAGACCTAATGTATTAAAACTTGCGGTATTATTATTCGCGGCTGCCTGTCTTGCCTGTTGTAATTGCTGAGCTGTCATTTGCTGATCCTGCGTTGGCTGAAGACCTGCGTTTGTAACAGGGGTTCCTGCAATCCTTCTGCTTATTTCCGCCATTTTTGTAAGGCCGTCGCCGATTACGTTATAATTTTCTACGTGACCCACAAGAAGGCTTCCGGTTTCTACATTTAAAATCTGCGCCGTAAACATATTTGCCTGTCCAAGACGGCGGACATTTCCCGATAATACAAATTGCGCATTTAACGCGCGCCCAATTACCCTGACACTGGTTTCATCTGTCAGTCCCGAGCGTTGTATATGATGTTCGTTCATTACGGCCTGAATCTGGCTCGTTCTTGGAAGAACAGCATACCTTCCTGAATTTGCAACCTCTGTCGCAAGAATTTGCGCAAGCACATCCGCGTCATTTTGATCAACGCCGCTTGCGGGAACAGCAAAAGGAAGAACGGCAAGACGCGGGAGATTGCCGCGGTTTATCCGCGAAGACGCGGCTATTCGCCGGGCCATTTCCGGAATCATTCTTTGCACTTCTTCGATATTCCTGTATTCGCGGTAATCACCGGCTATTTGCAAAAGACTTTCTACATGAACAATTGTTATCAATACGAGTCTTGAATTGCCCAAAACATGAATGTGACCTGCAACTACATAATCCGCGTTTAATTGACGGCCAAGACGGGCAATTGTATCGGAGTCTGTTAAACCTGTTGAACGCTGGAACTGCTGTTCCCTCATGATGGCATCAACGCTGCTGGTTCTGGGAATAACATTAAAAACATTATTTATTTCGCGTTCAAAAGAAAACAACTCCGCAATTGTTTCTCCGTCGTCACCGGTTCCGCCCGTAAAAGGAAGAATCGCAAGACGCTGACGTTCCTGCGAAAATACCGCAAACGACGATAAAACCCCAAAAGCAATCAACAGAACCGGAAAGATTAATTTTTTCATCACAATCGCCTCTTCAATCTTTTCAATTTAATTTAACGGTATCAGCGACGCAAGATACTCACGAAGAGCCGCAGTATATCTTTCAGCAATAATTCTTTCTGCGCTTAAAAAAGCGGCAGCTTCAGCATTGGCATAAGTTGTATGTCCCAATCTGTCATTAAAATTAAAAGGTAAAAGCGATGCTCCTGTTTCGTTCTCTATCAAATTAGCGCTTACTTCTATGCGGCAAAAAACATGGTTATTGCCGGGAAAAGTAACTTCACTTGTAACTAAACGCACCTCCAGCGTATACGGAGGATTATTTCCCCTTGTTCTTAGTCTTTCGCCGCTTAATACCCTTGCGAACGCATCCTGCACGCGGCCTGCACGATCGTTATTAACATTTACAGTAACTGTAATGTTACGAATTATATTAACAGCTTCAAGATTCAATGATTCGGGGCTTCTTATGTTTAAAGAAGCCGCAGAACCTCCAAGCTGATTAATCACATTAGCATAATTTGTATTAATACCGGCAATTTGAGACGCAAGCCTGAATCTTGCAAAACCATCAAGCGTATTTCTTTCAGAGGCGCTCATGTTGGTAAGTAAATTAATATTATTATTGTTAACTATAATTAAATCTGAATAAATCGAAATTGCCCTTGCCTTGTCTATATAAGCGACAACATACACTGTACCACGCCCCGAGTCCCAGACATTCCCAATCTCGGCGCCGATTAAATTGTCCATTCTTGCCGCAGTAGCGATTCTGTTTCTAACGTTTGTATTTTCTGATACGTTTACAACTCCCCTGTTTACAGCTTCCGTATAATTCACAGCCATGGTGTATTCCGATCTGACAGACTGTCCGAAAATCGCGATTAATGCGGCAATTGCCCTGGCTTCGCCCTGGGCGCGATCGGGAGCTGAACCGACGGCTGCCATAAAGTGTTCTCTATTGTAGGCATTGTAAGGATCGTCCACCCAGCGAGGCTGAGTACCACCGCGTGTCGATTGAGCCGGAGGTACCGGCGTTTGGTTTCTTGTTGTCGTATTTCTGGCTGCCGTATTACCGCCGGTATTGCTGCCAAGCGCGGCATCCAGTCTGCGGGCAGCATCCCTTGCCGCGGCATCAGCTTCTGCCGGAGTCTGGGCAAACAAAGCAAAAGGCAGCAAAAGAGCGGCAAAAATGAACGAAATCCTTAACATACAACTCATATTAGACAATTTCCTAAAAATGATCTACCATAACTTATGGGAAAAAACATTGATAACAAAGATAAAGTTACACATATAATATACATCACCCTTCTTGTAATAACAGGAATATTGATATTAATACTTGGAATTGGAACAATTTTTGGGCTTGTCCGTTCCGGAAACGAACCGCTCCTTACGTTCGGCGGGTCAGCAGAACAGTCGCCTGCGCAGGATTCCCGGTCTTCGCAGGGTGATGATATCCGGGTTTTTTCAGGACTGGGACGGCTGAGAGTCCCGCTTGCCAATTCATCAATCCTGCTTGTTACAATCGCCTTCCCGTATGCCGCTTCGGACACAGCATTTACAGAAGAGCTGGCTGCAAAAATCGGCGATTTTAGATCGCTTGCATCAGGATACTTTTCGGCTCTTCCGGTTGAAAGCGTTGAACAGGTTGACGAGCAGGCGGCAAAACATGAGATACTTAGGCTGTTTAACGGCAGCCTGCGTCTTGGACGTTTAGAGGCTCTGTATTTCACTGACATGATGGTGCTGGGCACCGCTCAATGAAATTTCAGAAATCGCAACTTCTCTAATGATAATGTGTCAAAACTTAGGAGTGTAATATGAATGCTACATCTGCTGCTGCTCAGGTTATCATCTCGATAATTCCCATTGTGGGGATTGTAATGGGTTCGGTCGTGATCTTTTTCTACTTGTTGTGGAATCACCGCCGAAGAACATTATTAATAAAGGCAGGCCAGTACACAAGACCGGACTTTAATCTATTATCGTTTAGTTTATTGTCAGGTCTGCTTTTAACCAGCGTTGGCATCGCGCTGACTGTATTTTTATCAATAATGGAAGGAGTATCATACGGTCTTTTGGGCGGTATTATTCCTCTTTCGATGGGCGTTGGTTTATTGACCCATTATGTGATAAAGCGCAGTGATCGGCGAAATGACTGATGAAGAGGAGATTAACGATCAGTTAATTGTAAGCCAAATTGTTTCGGGTCAAAAAGATCTGTTTCGTCTGATAGTCAGGCAGTACGAGAAGGCTGTCTTCGCGATGGGACTTGGTTTTTTCCGAAACGCCGATGATTCGTCTGATTTTACACAGGAAGTGTTTTTAAAAGCCTACCGGAGCTTATCGCGTTTTGAAGGACGGAGCCGGTTTTCTACATGGCTTTATAAAATTGCGTATAACACTGCGCTGAACGAGGTGAACAGAAGGAAGGAGTATTCCAGCCTGGCAGAAGAGGACGCGGAAAAATTGATCAGCCGCGACGACACTCCGGAGATGCAGGCAATAAGAAGCGCGGCAAGGGATTCTGTCCGCTCCGCGATAAAGGATTTACCGGAACGTTTTAGAATTTGCGTAGACCTTTATTTTTTTTACGACAGGTCTTATCAGGAGATTGAGGCAATTACAGGTATTCCTGTAAATACCATTAAGTCTCATGTGTTCAGGGCGAAAGTTATATTGAGGGAAAAATTGGAATATCTAGACAGGAGGCAGATATGAGTTGTTCAAAAATTTTAGGTATGGTTTATGAAGACGATAATATTTCGTTATTAAACCATCTGCAAATAGGTTTTCACGCATTTTTCTGCACTGACTGCGCCGGAAAGATCGAACTCTATCATGCCGCAAGGGCTTCCATGAAGAAAGATTTTTTTCCTTCCCTGGATATCGAAGATTCTGTAATGGCAAGGATTTCCCGCGAAATAGAAAATGAAGAAAACATCGAAGAAGAAGCGGCTTATCCTGTCCCCGGCGTTCCAACTACCCGCGGCTGGGTAATTGCGGGGATAATTCTTGTAGTATCTTTGGTTACTGCATTTTTCGGTTTTGATTTTAAACGTCTTGCAAGCGAATCAGGAATGTCTTTTATGCTTCCGATGGGAATCACAATCGGAGCAATTTTAACAGTCTACTGCGCGCTTTTCATCGGCAGCCACCTTAAAGAATTTTCAGAACGCTTTGGACTTTAGTAAATTTTTTACCACTAACCACACTAACCAACACAAACCTGTGATACGCAATCGTTCTTTTATTCCATTATTTATTATTTTTTGTTTCCTATTTTTTTCTTCCTGTGTGCAAAAGGAGCCTTCGCGGACAGAGCTTGCGCTTGGCACGCTTTGTACCATTACGCTTTTTGAGCATGGTAATGACAGTATCTATAACGAAATCTTTTCCAGGATTCGCGAAATTGAAAACCTGATGAGCGTTAATATCCCCTCTTCTGATGTTAGCCGCATTAACGTCGCCGCGGGAATTGAAAGCGTTCAGGTTCATGCCGAAGTATTCAAGGTAATAGAACGCGCAGTTTACTTTGCAAAGGAATCAGGCGGCGCGTTCGATCCAACGGTTGGACCGCTTGTTTCTCTGTGGGGAATCAACTCCGCAGAGGCAAGGATTCCATCACAAAGCGAAATTGACGAAGTGCTGCCGCTTGTAAACTGGCGTAATATTGAACTTGACGCATCAAAGACAAGCGTATTTCTTTCACAACGCGGAATGTCGCTTGATTTGGGAGCTATCGCCAAAGGATACGCGGCAGATTGCGCGGCAGAAATTATCAGAAACGCAAATGTTAAGCGCGCATTAATTGACCTTGGCGGAAACATTATTGTAATTGGAGAAAGAAGCGCAAATACCCCATGGAGGGTAGGCATTCAAAAACCAGGCGATGAGCGCGGAGAATCAATAGGCGTATTGCAGCTAACAGATAAAACAATCGTTACTTCCGGCGTTTACGAGCGGCATTTTACAGAAAACGGCAGGTTTTATCATCATCTTTTTAATCCGTCAACAGGATATCCTTCGGATAAAGGACTTTTATCTGTCACAATAATTGCAAATATTTCGATGGATGCAGACGCGTTATCTACTGCGGTATTTGTGCTTGGGTACGAAAAAGGACTTGCTTTGATTGAATCCATGCCGGGAACAGATGCGGTGTTTGTCTTTGAAGGTATGGATATCCGCACAACACCTGGATTTACTTTACATTAAATAATCAAGAATAATTGGGAACCATGCCATTAAAGCAATAATCACAAGCGCAATAAAACCTGCAGGTTTGGTTTTTTGTTTATTGGCATCAGCAGGCACTGATGTTTCTTCGCTTAAATTCAGCATAAGAGCGTCTATTTCTGCAATCAAATTTCTACGTGTTAGGTGCAATCTTTTGCCCATTATTGCGGAAAAAATACGAAGGGACTCGCTTAGAAGCCGTCCGAATGCGCCCGGCAGCATTAAATCCTTCCTGATTGTAAATTTTGACAGCATAACAAGCGCCTGCAGCGTAACGGCGCGGTGAATGCCCGCTTCCAATGCGCCTGACGTTATTTTAAAAGCGCCTATTGAATACAATACGCGTCCGTAGGGAATAATCAAATTAAACGCGATTATAAACGATGTAATCAATATCGTATATAAAAAATTAATTTTTCGTCCTGAAAAACACGCTAAAACCAAAAAAAATAAAAATTGATAAATTCTAAACTGCGTATTGGGATTAAAAAGCAATGCAGGCATTATAATCAACCCTGTAATAAATAAAGCCCTCGCGCTGAAAATACTAACCACGGAGGAAGAAAAATCTTTTGACTTAATGTCTTCATCTTTATCTATAATAATTTGTGTTAATCTGTGTTTCATTTTTTCCATATACCATTTTGATTTATTAACAAAAACCTCGCAAAACACGCCAAGAACTATTCCCGTCACGAGTCCTGCTGCCAAAAAAGGCGGCGCAATGTAAAAAACGTTTTCCCTGAATATAAAATAATATGCAAGAAAAAGCTGCGAAAGATTGGAAATCAATGCGCCCGCCGTTCCAATCCCGATAAATGATATGCGCTTTCCGCTAAAGACCCTGCATAAAAAATACATACAAAGCGCAGATAAAAAAGTCCCCGCGGCTGAAAAAAGAAACACATAGGAAAAAAGCGTACCTGTTATAAGGGCTTGCCCGAAAACTTTTATACATACCAGAACCAAAAAAGAAGGAAAGGAAAATAAATTACACGCAAGCATCAAAGGCAGATTGGCAAGCCCGATACGAAAAAAAGGAAGCGGCTTTGGTATCATATATTCAACAGCGCAAAGAAAAAGACAAAAAGCCCCAAAAATCGCGATGTCGTTGCGCGCAAAGATGCTGTCCGCTGAACTTTTTTTACCACGAGATCGCGTCAACATTATTTTCCTCTGTCTTTATGCCTTGTATCATTAATAAAATATTATTGGGAAGGCAAGCTGTCCATTGACCATGCCTTGTAATGAGACCTGCTGCCATACATGTCTGATTATCGCACGGAGAAGACTCTATCCATGCCGAATTTTCATGGAGACGAACTACAGTATTTCCAAGCGGCCCTGAAACGATAATGGTTTCTTCGGCGTTAACCGGAAAAGTCCACTCCCCTTCTTCAGCGCGAATTAAAACCTGAAGCATATTATGCAGAATACCCTGCGGTTTTATGTACACGATGTATGCAGCAAAAAAAGTAATAACCGCAGCGATTAAAATGATTATTATATCAGCCGGTTTTAATATTTGTTTCATTAATATGATTGTATCACAGGCGTCTTAATATATCCCTTTTATTTAATCCATTATTTTTTGCCAGATTGTTCCAGTTGCGGGCTCCCATAAATCTCCATAAAAATCTTGGAAAATTCGGGCATAGATATTGAATTTCCACAGGTTTTTTTAATTCCATATTTTTGATCATTATCTGTAACGCGCAAGTAAGACTTTTAAATAAATCCTTATCCTTTGGAAGATGTTTCGTACGCCCAATCATTTCTCCTGCGCCCTGCCCGATTCCGCCGCCGAATATAACTCCTGTTTGTTCACACCAGTTTTTAATTATTTCAAATGCTATATAGTTCTGTTTTCCTTCATAAAATCCATTATTAATTATGGTATACATTATTAATTCTTTTTTCTGCTGCTTTTTAATATTATTCTCAAGTTCAATTAACATTCTTAACGTATTGGACGGCAGCGAATGTACAAAAAGCGGAAACATTAAAATAATAACATCTCCGGAAATTATTGTATTAAACATTTCATTTGTTAATTGTTTTAAGCCGCAATTAAATACATTTATTTCGTTTTCCTGATTTAATAAACCCTTTAATCTTTCCAGAATATTTCCGGTATTTGATTCGCCTGTTTTTTGGCTGCCGTTAATTATACTGATTTTCATAATTATACCTCTTTAATATCTTCATATGAATTATAAAAACATATAGTCATTTTATGTTTTTGCGCGATTCTTTTTACCAATTTTTCCGCTGTTTCTTTTTCATTTTTTGTAATTTTTCCGTAAAAATGCACAGAATAATTGATTTTATTTTTATATCTTCGCGGATGCCGCGTTTCTCCGTTTTCTGTTTTAAAATACGGCAATATGAAAGGACAAACGCTTCTGTCCAGCAAATTTTTAACAAACGGACTAAAGCCGCCGTAATAATTTTTACTAATAATGATTAACTGGCTGCATTTTGACAATAGCTCGCCCATATTATCATAACCGTCTTTAATAATACATTGACCGGGTGTTTTTATCCAACAGGCAAAGCAGCATATACAGGGTTTTATTTCCTCGTTATATGGAATAACCTTTGTTTCTATTGTTTTATCCTTTAAAATATTATCAATGTTTAAATTTTCTCTGTCATGTATTATTAAATTCATATCTCCTCCGTCACCGTGTATACATTATCATAACATCTGCTTTCTGTTTATGTATAGTACCGTCATCTATACATTTTTTCGTCAATAAATTAAACTAATCGCATGAAAAAGATATCCCTAACAGGCATTAAACCAACAGGCGATTTGCACATCGGCAATTATTTCGGCGCGATAAAACCTGCGCTAGAGCTTGCCAAAGAATACGATGCGCGCTACTTTATCGCCGACTATCATGCGCTTAACACAATGAAAGACCCCAAAGAATTAAACGCTACAATCAGGCAGGTTGCGGCAGGATGGCTTGCGTCGGGATTAGACCCCGATAAAGTAATTTTTTACAGGCAGAGTTCCATCCCCGAAGTTTTTGAGCTTACGGCAATGCTAATGGCCTTTACAAGCAAGGGACTCATGAACCGCGCTCATGCGTACAAGGCGGCTGTTCAGGAAAACAGCGAAAAGGGCGACGATACCGATGCCGGCATTAACATGGGTCTTTTTACATATCCCGTATTGATGGCTGCGGACATAATAATTTTTGATTCTGATATCGTTCCCGTCGGGAAAGACCAGGTGCAGCATATCGAAATGGCGCAGGATATCGCTCAGTCTGTAAACGCTAATTATAAACAGCAGGTGTTAAAAGTACCGCAGGCAGGCGTTCAGGAAGATTCCGCCGTAATACCCGGGCTTGACGGACGCAAAATGAGCAAAAGTTACGGCAACATTATTCCGTTATTCGAAAACGAAAAAACGCTGCGAAAAACAATTATGCGCATAACAACAAATTCGCAGACAGTGGAAGAGCCCAAAAACCCTGACGAAAGCCAGATTTTTATGCTTTATAAATTATTCGCGGACGCAGATGAACAGGCAGCTCTTGCATCCCGTTACCGCGCAGGCGGCATGGGATGGGGAGAAGCAAAGGAAGAATTGTTCCGCGCCGCAAACAGAACGCTCTCCCCAATCCGCGAAAAATACAACGCGATAATGGCGGACATTCCTTCTCTGGATAAAATTCTGGCGCAGGGAGCGGAAAAAGCGCGTCCCATCGCAAGCGCGACAGTCAAACGTTTCAGAAAAGCGGCAGGTGTTGATTGATGTCAAATAAAATCGCATGTATAGGAAGCGGCAACATGGGGTTCGCGCTCATGAAAGGAGCCGCAGTAAATTGCGGCAGCGTAAATGAAACTGAAATATACATTACCGACACAGATAGCCAAAAGGCAGAGCAGGCGGCAAAGCGTCTTGGCGCGAAAGTTTTAGCGTCTAACACAGAAGCCGCGAAAACCGGAAATCTTATTTTTCTTGCGGTAAAGCCGCAAATTTTATCGCAAGTGTTAGCTGAAATTGCGCATATTGTAAGGGAAAGACAGGGCGAAAAAATTAAACCTGTGCTTGTTTCGATGGCTGCGGGCTGGTCAATAGAAAAAATTCAATCTGCAATCGGCGAAAAAGTTCCCGTTGTACGCATGATGCCCAATACGCCCGCGCTTATCGGCAAGGGAATGATCGCAATATCGCCGTCAAAGGAAGTGTCAAAAGAAAATATATCGGAACTGGAAAAAATTCTTGGCGAAGCGGGAATTGTTGACACCATGGAAGAACATTACATGAATGCGGTTACAGGACTTTCCGGCTCAGGACCCGCGTTTGTCTATCTCTTTATCGAAGCATTGGCGGCAGGCGGCGTTAACGCAGGTCTTGCAAAAGACAAGTCCCTTGGTTATGCCGTGCAGACAGTACTCGGCGCTGCGGCAATGGTTAAGGAAACCGGCAAAGATCCAGTCGAACTTAAAGACATGGTAACTTCCCCCAATGGCACAACAGTTGCAGGAATCGGCGCTCTGGAAAAAGGCGGTTTTCGCGCCGCCGTGATTGGCGCCGTAGAAGCGGCCTGGAAGCGTTCAATAGAGCTTGGTTAACTACCGATATTAAAACATGAGCCGGTTATTCGGGTTTTCTTTTATTCTTTTCCTCTTTTTTTACCCATTTAATGCTTTTGCGCAGCAGGAACACGGGAATCATCCGTATGTAATACGCGGCGACGTATATGTAGACCTTGAGCCGATTTATTCAGGCCACGTTGACGAAGAATATCCGCTTGATATCACGGCTGCAAGCCGCCGCGCTCTTCAGGAATCATCTTTATTTTTTTCCGCGATGATTTACGGCTGGTCATTTAATTACGAAGTCGGAGAAAGAGCAAGAAGAATCAGCGAAAACCTTGAACTTGAAGAACTTGGAAATATTCAATACGGCGACCCTGCAATGAGAGTCACCGATGTTGAGGTGCGCGACAGCCGGTTTATTATTTGGGCTGATTATCAATTAAACGATCATCTTCAGCGGCGCATGCAGGTGTGGCGTTCTGGAACGATCAGGAACGCGCAGGGTGTGGGCTTCGCTCCCTCACATGTTGATGAGTACCCCGGCTGGCTCGCGTTAAAAAAAATAGCGCTTGAAGACGCGGCAAGATCATCTCTTCGTTCCATTTTAAGAGGAAGCGAAAGAAACCGTCCAAAAGAAGTGCGCGGGTTTATAAGCCTTGCCGCATTCCCGCGTTTTTTCATTGATTCGGGACGATGGGCTGCTTCCGCGCGTTTCAGAGTACAGATAACAGAAATAATCCCCTATGCTGTGTATTAATTTAAAGCGGCAACCACAGTGACTGTCACCTTTTTTTACCTTCCCAAAAGCGATGAATATTCACGCTCGTAACGGCGAAGGCGCGGATGATCCGGAGCTATAGCCAAAGCTTGTCTTAGATAGTGAACCGCGCGGCGTTCTTCGCGGCGATTGTGGTGAATCATAAACATTGCGATTAACGCTTCAAGATTTCTTGGGTCTTCGAAAAGACTTGAGCGTAAATCGCCGAGAGCGGCATCCTGATTGGACTGCAAACGGCTGCGAAGAAAAAAGTAGCGGCTTTTTAACGCGCCGCCCGGCATTGCGCCGATCCTGCTGTCTATCATACGGGACGCTTCTTCTCTTCTGCCTGTATCAATCAAGGCGGATATGTAAAGAACAATGTAATCGTTATTTGACGTGTCACGTTCATAAAGCTCCCGCGCAAAATTAAAAGCTCTTGCGTTATTTCCAAGACCGCGCTCAACATTATAGGCATCGGTTAAATCCTGAGGATATCTGCGGATTGCAAGCACACGATTTAAAAAACCCTGCGCTTCCTGCCAGCTCTCGCGGCGAACAGCGTCTCTAAGGCTTAATGCCAATACGTCAATTGAAGAACCCGATGTCCGGCGCAGCCGCTCTAAAAGTTCTCTGCCTTCAGTTTGATCCTGCGCTCTTGATGATTCCATTAAAATGCTGGAAGTATAAACCAAAACTTCCGTGTCATCGGGGTTTGAGCGTGTAATGGAGCGAAGATAATTAAGCGCAGAATCGCGGTTGCGGTTTCCCTCTGCCTGAACTCTGGCGCGCATAAAAAGATAATTTCTGTTGTTTGGATTTATGGCGACATACGTATCCAAAGTAGCGTTTGCCTGCGTAAATTGTCCCTGCTCAATCAAAATCGCGGCTCTCATTAAAATGAAGTCTCCGTTTCTTGGCTCGGAGCGAAGAATTTCATCCACCGCGTTTAAGGCGCGGGGCCAGTCACGGCTTTCAAAATGGGTGGCGGCAATCTGACGTCGGATTTCCGCGCTGTCAGGATACCGGATCGCAAGATCAGAAAAAAGTGTTAGAGCTTCCCTGGTATTGCCCGCAAGCCTTCTAATGCGCGCAATGCCAATCTGCGCAGGATAACAGTCATTGGAAATCTCGATTGCTCTTCTGTACGCTGCCTCGGCTTCGGTCAAACGCATGTTTCGCTCATGAATAAAACCTGTAAAATATGGAGGAAATACCGAAGATGGGCGCAAAACAGCCGCACGCTCAAGACTTGTAAGCGCGTTTTGCATGACCGCAGCCTGAGTTTGTTCATTGATCGCCAAAAAAGGCAAAATGTACGCCAAAAAATCAACGGAATCTTCAGGGGGAATGGTATAATTGCCGGTTTCTGCTTCCCTTATTATTCGGGTATAGTTTGATGTCTGCGGAAGGTCAATGGAAGGAAGTCTTGCCGGCGTATCCGGGTAAACACGCCTTATTAAAAGGACATTGATTCCGCTCATCATGCGGCCGAATTCAGAATTGCCTAAATCCCTCGAACGGATTAGTTCCAGCGCGTGCAGCATTGATGATAAAACGCCGGATTCGGTTAATGAGCGTATTTCATCAGCCAAACCGCCATGATTTTGGGCATTTACGTTTATATTTCCGGAAAAAATGAGAATCAGAGTAAAAAATATATAAAAAAATACGCGATTTCGAACTTTTAAGGCCATTTATTATCCACAAAATTAAATTTTCAACTAAAAAGGAAAGATCACATATACAAAATCATAGCATAATGCTACTATTATAAACAATGGATATGCTGAAAAAACACAAGTTTTTATTAAATTTCCTGTTAATTTTAACTATTTTTTTAACATCCGCATCATGTGTTATTGAGGCTTCCTGGGTCGATCCATATTATATTACCGGCACCAAAGAAGACCAGGCAAGATTCAGGGAGTTGTTCACTCTGCTAAGGATGGAAGAAAAAGGCAGCGAAGACGAATTTGCAGTAATCAGGGAAATTGCCGCAAGTTATGCGCGCCTTGGCGAATACGACAGGCTCATTCACTTTTTGGGCGGCGAAACAATCGGCAATCCTGCAAATCCATATAACGCTTTTCATAATTTGATGATTGCCTATGCGTACATTCAGCAAGGATCAAAACCGATTGCCGCGCTTTATTTTGATCTTATAATAAAAAATTATCCTGATTTAATTATTAATGACGAATCCATTCATCTTGTCTGTTTAAGAAATCTGATTGATTTAAACGATGATCCTGAACGTCTTGTCTGGTACTACAATGAAATGATTAACAATTTTTCTGATAAAATCGATTTGGGCACGGCTTACTTCATGCTGGGGCAAATCCGCGAACAGGTCGGCGACTGGAACGGCGCAATTGCGGCATATACAAGTTATCTGCCGTTTTCGGGAACAATTATCCAGGGCTTTCCGAATGCCGATCAATACGCAAGGCAGCAGGTTGATTTCAGCAGATCCGCCAAGGACTGGACGTTTGAAAGTCTTCCGCGCTTAAGAGCCGCTGTTGAAGACGCTCTTGACGAAAATGATCCGTTCAGGCTTATGCGTTATCAGGCAAAGGTCAATTTTTTCGCACGCTCATGGGAACAAATGGATGTTGAAAATATCAGAATGACCGCATTCAATCTTGCGCAGTTTATGTACGGCAACAAGATCAGATACGAAAGAACCCTGGACGCTTCATCCAACGCGACTGAAGCTTTTTTAAGAACGACCGGCTGGTCAATTTCTCTTAATACCTGGTACCTGTATTTTAGAAAAATAAATTTCCCGCAAGACCCTGAGATTCATGGCCGCTGGGAATGGGCAGGCATTTACTACGGCGAGAAGTTCTAATGCAAGATCCAAATAATTTCTACCACCACGAACCTCACGAACAATCACGAACCATAGTGTGGTTCGTGGTAAATTTCTTTGTATTCCTTCTCTGTGTTGGCACCGTGTATGCGCATGAGAGACCAATGCGAAGCGTTGCGCCGGATACTGCGCTTCCTGATATTCATTCTGCTTATGTCACAGACCGCCCCTCCTTTGTTCCGGCGGAAAATTCGCTGCTTACAGAAAGAGCGTTAAGCCAGCAACTGACGCAGCACTATATCGGGTACTATTCGTCGCCGCGCGGCGTTGCGGCGCTGAATGCAATAATGGAACGCGCAAGACCTTACATTCACTTTATTAAAGATGAAGTCCAAGCGCGCGGTCTTCCGCCGGAACTTGCCTACCTTCCGATAATTGAATCGGGTTTTCAGATAACAGCAAGAAGCCGCTCGGGCGCCATGGGGCTTTGGCAGTTTATGCTGAACAGTATCTCTCCTTACAACATGAGAGTATCTGACCTTATTGACGAAAGGCGCGATTTTATTAAATCTACAAAAGGCGCGCTTCAAAAACTTGAAGACGAATACAGAAGACTTGGCTGCTGGGAACTAACCCTCGCGGCATATAATTCAGGCCTTGGCGCTGTAACGCGCATTATGAGAAGAACGGGAAGCAATGATTATTGGGAACTCAGCGCAAGAAGAGATTTAAGGCAGGAGACGATTAATTTTGTTCCCAGATTGATCGCCGCAGCATATGTTGTATCTCAGCCGAGAAGGTTTGGCATCAATACATGGCAGGAAAGATTTGAATGGACTGATATCCAGCTAACGCGGCAGGTTTCCCTCGACGTAATTGCGGAAGAAACAGGTATCGACAGAAACATGCTGCGAAGCCTTAACGCGGAGCTTCTCTACGGAATAAGCCCTGTTGACAGCAATTACCAGTTAAAAATACCAACTGCATATCTGGACCAGGTTACAGTTCTTTTACAGCGCGAAGATTTAAGATTAATCCGTTATCATTACCATATTGTGCGAAGCGGCGACACTTTGTGGTCGATGTCAAGGCATTACGGCACTCCCCTCAACATGATAGAACAGCATAATCCGGGAATTTCAAGGCGCCACCTGCGTCTTGGAGAAACAATCATCATTCCCGCTTTTCCTGACGGCGCTCCCGTACCCAGAACTGCTGCCGCAGCCGCGGCTCAGAGACCCGGATTCCACATAGTTCAAAGGGGCGAGACTTTTTGGTCTTTGGGACGAAGATACGGCATCGAGCCGCGAACTCTGGCAGAAACAAATAACATGCAATTAACTGATACTCTTCACGAAGGTAGAACCCTAAGAGTGCCGATAATAGAGTAACTATGAAAAAAGCGGTTATTTTAGTATTTGTTTTAATCTCAGGTTTGTCATTAAATGCTCAGCCTAACATGAGCATTTCGGGGTCTGTGGAATGGGATTTACAGGAAATTAGGACTGTAGTTTCCCTCGATCTTGTGTCTGCGGGTTTACGGCTTCCTGCAGGAAGGACTCAGGGAGAAACGCTTCTTAACGCCGGGTATGTTGGTCTTATAAGACCGTGGATTTTTTCATTACGGGTTGATTCTTCTTCCAGTATTGGCGATTTAATCGAAAGAGAAGAGATTACTCTCGTAGAAGTCGATGCTTTTATTCAGCAGTCAATTTCTGTTTCTCCGTCGCTTTCGCAGGATATGCGAAGCATTACTTCAAGTCATACAATTCCGCTTGCCAATATTTCTTCTGCTCTTTTGCGTCATACCCGCCCAAGCACGATCATGAGAACATTAAACCCTGTTTCCGCGGCATCGTATACAGGGATTATTATTATCGCTGCGGAAAATCTGCCTGTTCATGGAATGAGGAGTTCTGCTCTTCCGGTTCCATGTCTTTTTCCTAAAATCTGGGACAGCGAAATGAATCTTGTTTATGAACGAAATATTCTGGAAAACCGCGCAAGGCCGATGGTTCGATATTCTTCTGTAGAAAATATTTTTTTCAGCAATCATCCGTCAGGTCTTTCGCCTGAGTTACGCGAAATTGTCGGAGAGAGACCTCTTCGCATCTTTGCGCGCGGCGTATTTGGGATTAATCCTACAGATTTAATAATTGACAGAAGCGACGCTCTTTTAATTATCTCTTCGGATGATAACCGCCGCCTGTTGTCACAAGGCAAGGTTGTCATTATTCTTGACGATTCGGTGTTAAGATATGATACTAACCAGTAAAAAAATCTTTGTAATAATTTCGTTTGCGTGTTTTTTTCTTTTTTCCTTAAACGCGGCAGCCGAAAATTTTGAATACAGGCATATTGCCGGAATGCGCTATAGAATTCTTTCTGTTGTAGATCAATCAGTTTTAATTAATGGAACATTAAGCCACACATCGCAAATACTAAACCGTATTGCTGTTGAAGTAACAGAAGCAAATAACGGTACGGGGCATCACAGCGCAACGTATCAAACGTCAGAGCGCGTAATTTACGATTCACAGCAAAGAACGCAAAATCCGGCTTCGGTTTTTCAGTGGGAAATGGAATACGATTCAGAATTTGAGCGCGACAGGCTTGGGTACATTACAATAAGACCGAATTATTTTATGCCTATGGTGCGTAACGTTCCTGTTTTTACGGGAAGAAGCCTGAGACCCGGCGACACATGGAATACGGAAGCGCATGAGGTGCATGATTTTAGGGACGCGTTTGGAATACAGGAGCCGTATCGAATTCCTTTCAGGGCTTTTTATCAGTATTTGGGAGAACGCGAATGGAAGGGACGAATGTATCCCGCGTTTTCCGTAACGTATAACGTAGAAACAAGACCTGCGTCTGCCGCAGGGCGAATGCACCCGACGCGCATATCGTCATCATATAACATGACTATCTTCTGGGATCGCGAAAACGGTTTGGAAAAAGCGTACACGGGAACTTCGCGCATAACTTTTGAAATGTCTGACGGAAGAATTTTACAGTTTAATACTCAATCGGAAGCGGAATTAATAGAAGCCGAAGTTATGAACAGGGAACAGCTTGCAACTGAAATTGCGGAAGAAATAAACCGGCTCGCGATTCCTGATGTGACTGTACGGGAAGTTGAAGAGGGTATATCCATAAGTCTTGACGATATCAGGTTCCAGCCTGATTCTGCAAGGATGCTCCCCGGAGAGCAGCAAAAACTTGACAGGGTCGCAGAAATTTTAATGCGTTATCCTGACAGGGATATTATGGTATCGGGGCATACGGCTCTCGCCGGCACCGAAGCGGGAAGGATGAGCCTTTCGCAGGATCGCGCAAGGGCGGTCGCAGAATATTTATTGTCAAGGAATGTGCGTACAGCCGATCGCATGGTTACGCGCGGATTCGGCGCAGAGAGACCGGTAGCGGACAACAACACGGAAGAAGGAAGGCGCCTGAACAGACGCGTAGAAATTACAATACTGGAGAATTAGCATATGTTTTGGCGTAAATTATGAACAATAGCTTAATTAAAATTAATTCATTTTTGGACAGAATGATTCCGGTTACCACTCCGCTTGCTGTCGCGCTTGGACTGTTTTTTCCGCACATCTTTATTCACATTCGTCCGTTTGTTATTTTTCTTTTCGGTATAATGACATTTTCAGGAGCCCTTAGGCTAACGGCGCGCGAACTTGGAGAAACAGCAAAATCGCCTGCTCCTATTTTATTTTTCTTTTTAACCGCTCATATTTTAATGCCGTTAGCCGCTCTTTCTTCGTCCAGCATTGTTTTTGACAACATTGATGTAATCACGGGATTTGTGCTTTTATTTGCAGGACCAACGGCAGTCTCTGGTTTTATATGGGTATCTATTTTCAAGGGTGACAAGGCGCTGGGTCTTACGTTTATTCTCCTTGACACACTGCTTGCTCCAATAGTAGTCCCCGCAACCATTTCAATTTTAATGGGAGCAAAAGTTACAATGGACATGAGCGGCATTGCGATTTCTCTTATTTTTATGGTTGTACTTCCGACGGTAATCGCGGTTGCCTTAAATGAAACAAGCAGGGGAAAAATTCCTGCTTGTTTCTGTCCGTGGCTGGATCCTTTCGCAAAATTGTGTCTCTTTACGGTTATCGCGGCAAATTCATCCGCTGTATCGCCGTTTGTGCGCTTTAGCGACCCGCTCTTTTGGCAGGTAGCGGGACTTTGCGTATTGCTAACTACATGCGGTTTTTTAATTTCTAAAATTTTCGGTAAAATTGGAAAATGCAGCGATCAAAAAAGCACGTCTTTAATTATTGCAGGCGGTTTAAGAAACAACAGCGCTGTTATGACAATTGCGGTTGCTTTTTTTCCCGAAGCCGCTGTTTTACCTACGCTTTTAAGTTTAATTATTCAGCAGACAGTCGCAGCCATTATGGGAAAACTGATCATCAGGAAGGATTAAGCCCGAGTAATTTTTCCGCGTTAGCGCCGAATATCAGGCGCTTTTCTTCATCAGATAAATTACAGCTGTCAAATGCTTCCATGTAACGTGACGGCGGAAGAACGGGAAAATCACTTCCAAAAAGAATTTTTTTACATAGATCCAATGCTTTTATACAATCATATATTTTATAATCGTATAAAAACGGCGCAATTGCCGTATCGTAATATACATTTTTAAACTTTTCTTTTATTTCTTTCATTGTTTCAAAAAATAAAATGCCGCCGCCGAAATGCGCAAGAATAATTTTTAATTCCGGATTATTTGATACAAAATTTTCCAGATTCACCATTGGAATGTCTGTTTTACCGGCATATTCATGACCTACCGTTTCATTTGCATGCAGCATAAGCGGAATATTCAGCTCTTTGCATGTATTAGTAATGGAAGAAGTTTTATCAGCGTTAATTAGATCGATTTTCTGCCCCGCCGGAAAAAGCTCCCCCACTCCCCTTAAACCTGCATTATAACAGCGTTCAATTTCCCTGGCTGTATCCTTGTTTTCCGGCGGCACAACCGCAAAACCGATTAGCTTGTCAGGATACTTTCTTATGCTCTCTATTACATAATCATTCACGTAACGGCAAAGACCCATGTCGCGGAACGCAAAACCAAATACAACCGCCCTGTCAAATTTGTCAGCTTCCATTACATTTATTACGTCTTTTGCTGACGCGTACACATTGTGTTTTGCGTTTGACAAAAGCGAAAAATACGGTTCGTTTTTTGTATATTTAGGCCAATTTGCGATTATATCAGGAGGCGTTATGTGAACATGAGAATCAACTTTCATTGCTTTGCTCCCGGGGACCTGCATTGATTCCAATTTTATTTAAACCCGTTAACAGCGGAACGCCTACAAGGCTTGCGGCAAGTGCAAAAACTGTCCGCTCTATGGGAGATGCTACAATTATTACAGACCACACCTCTTTTGGCGTTTGATACAATACCAAATTAAAAAAGTTTCCGATTGCAGCTCCGCCTATAAGACCGCCGAAAGAACACAGCCAAATTGCGGGAAACTTTAAAACATGTTTTTTACCTGTCAATAATTTTTGCGAAAAGATAATACCTGTTATCATTACGATAAATCCAAGCCCGTAAACAATTATGGGGAGTAAAATTACGTTTCTTCCTGTTTCCTGAGTAAACCAGAGAATTGTCCCAACCAAATAAACAATTAATCCGCCGTTAAAAATAAAACTTCCGTTTCGGTTTACTGTAACAGGCGGCCATTTTCCCCATGCGATGCATCCTGTTGTAAATGCAGTTGTCATCCCGATTATAAAAGTGCCGGGTCCCATCCATGCAGTGTGAGGCGCAATCAAAGTTCCGATAAAACCGCCGACTGCAGAACACAGCGCTCCTGCAAGCGGACCAAAAATTATTCCCGATAATGGGTTTAATACGTTTGCGAACGAAAAAGTTCCTCCTGTTCCCAGAATCGGAAATGCAGGCAGCAAAAACCCGGCTGCAACAACAGCAGCCCATACTGCAAGAATTGCAGGGTGCTGGAAGCTCCGCTGCGGGAGCTGGAAGCTTCGCTTTAAAGGCTTAAAACTTTGCTTTGAGTTTGCAGAAAAAATCTTTTTATTTTCAATTGTGCCGCTCATCAAAAACTATTCCCTTTCTGTCCATTTTTATAATTCTATGCGCGTATCTGTCCGCTAAAAACATGTTATGCGTAATAAAGATAATTGTAAAGCCCTTTTCATGAAGTTCTTTCACAATATTCATGACTTTAATATTTCCGTTATAATCATTTCCTGCGTCAATTTCATCAAAGATGAGGGTTTTTGTACCCATTGCGAGAACACATGCAATTACTGTTTTTGTGCGTTCGCTTCGTGATAACGCATGAGAAAAGGTGTCTGCCTCATTTTGTAAACCGACAATTTCAAGAGCTTCCATTACGCGCTTTTTTATTTCATTTTTGGGCAAACGCATGTTTTTAAGCGCAAAAGAAACATCTTTATAAACGCTGTCTGTAAACAGCTGCGTATCAGGATTTTGCATAACAAACCCGATTTCTCTGGAAATATCGCAGGTTTTTAGTTTCCTTGTGTTTTTTCCGTTTATAAATATTTCTCCGCTTGACGGGCGTAAAAGACCCGCGATATTTTTAATTAATGTGGTTTTTCCGCAGCCGTTATTTCCGATTAAAGCGATAAAATCATTTTCTTCCACTGTTAAATTGAGATTTTCTATGCCAATCCCATTCGGATACTTAAAAGATAAATTTTTAATTTCAATAATACAGGAAGAAAAACCACGGAAGTCACGGAGTTTGTGTTCCAGCTCTTCTCCCTTCTCCGTGTTCTCCAAGCAACCTTGGTTGCAGTACTCCGTGGTTAAATTCTTCTTTTCTTCTTCTTTATTAATCGGTTGGAGGCCGGTTTGATGGAGCAAGTCGTTATTTGCAAATATTTTCCCGGGTGTGTCAAGCGCGGCGATTTTTCCGTCTTTTAAAATGCAGACTCTGTCCGCATACTCAGCCATCATCGCGCTGTCGTGAGAAGCCATCACAATCGTCATTTTCTTTTGTTCGCGCAGGTCTTTTAAAACTTCCATCACCTCTTGCGCGCCGCCGGGGTCAAGGCGGCACAGTGGTTCGTCAAGAACCAAAATCTTTCCTTTCATGGCAAGAGCCGCCGCAATTGCAAGACGCTGCTTTTCGCCGCCGGAAAGCGTACCGGGAAGCCTTTTTTCAAAGCCGCTTAACCCGGCGGCGCGAAGAGCAAAATCTACCCTCTCTTTTATTTCATCAGGAGACAGCAAAATATTTTCTAAAGCAAAAGCGGCTTCATTAAAAACAGCGGATGTAAATATTTGAGCGTCAGGATCATCAAGCACCATTCCAACATTTAACGCAAGCTCCGATACAGAAGACGCGCTTGTAAGCATACCGTCAATATGTACAGCCCCGTACAATTCACCTCCGCTTAACAGGGGATTAATGCCGTTTATTAATTTACAAAAAGTTGTTTTTCCTGATGTGTTTTCGCCCATTACGCCGAAAAATTCGCCTTCTTCGATCGACAGCGTAATATCACAAAGCGCGGCATTTTTTGATCCGGGATAAATAAAACTTACGTCCTCAAAACAAATAAGGCTCAATTTTTAATTCCTTTAAATTATTCAGAAAAACCATACCGGCAAAATAAATAACAGTAAAAGTAATAAATAAATAATCCCTTCCCTTCATAACGGATTTATCGTACCATGTTCTTGTTTTATAAATGCCGAATGACCGCGAATCCATGACAACAGAAGAAATATGCGCTTTCTTCATTGCACCTAACATAAGCGGCGTTAAGAGAAGCGCGTACGCTTTTATCCCCCGCAGGCGTCCGGCCCGTAAAACCTGCGCTTCCATGATAACAAGAGCTTCGTTTTTAAAAAAGGGTATCAGATTAAAAGCCGTCGTTATGATAAACGCTATTTTGTAGCCAAGCCCAAGCGAGCAAAGACCCTCGGCTATCCTGTGCGCGGGAGTAGTCTCTGAAAAGACGGGCAGAAGGAGCATAAGGGCGCCAAAACGGCAGGAAATCATAATTCCAAGGTATAAACCCTCCCATTTTAGCGTTACCATGGTTCCAAATTTCACTATGTAAGAAACGCCGGGAGCAAAGATCGTCTGGAGGATTATTACAAATACCGCTAAGAACGCAAAGCCTCCCAGGTGTTTCGCTTTAAGAGGCATTCCGGCAGCCAGACGCACAATAATAAAGGACAGCAGCAAACAGACGGCAGCAAAGAGCGTATCAATTATAAAAACCAGAAGGGTAAGCAGAATAATAAAAATCAATTTGGATCTTGCGTCCAGTAATTTTAAATAGGACATTTCTAACCTTAAATAAAAATAATATAAATAAACTATATACAAATTATAAATAATGTGCTATATTTAATTATATATCATACAAAGGAGAAAAAGTTAATGACCGATGCAAAAACACGTCTGGCAAACAGAGAACGACAAAGAAAGTATCGTGAAGCGCACAGAGATGAAATTAATGAACAACGTAAAGAACGATACAATGAACGCATTGCTAAGGGGAAATGTCCCCGCTGCGGCGGCAAGGTAAAAAAGGGTTACACGCTTTGTGAGGTATGCTGTGACTATCAGGCTAATTTAAACAGAAAGTACGCCAAGCAAAGAAAGAAAACTGGAAAATCTCCTGCGGCCAAAAAAGCGGCTGCAAAAAAAGGCACTGCAAAGAAAGTTGCTAAAAAACCTGCCGCAAAAAAAACTACCACAAAGGTAAAAATAAAGGGTAAAGCAAAAAAATAATTTTAAATTCAAAATATAATTACAAAGCCGTGCGCCCATGCACGGCTTTTTTTTTTGATGAATACTATTAATTTTCACTATGAGAAAACGGCAGTTCGTGCTGAGGTTCCGAAATTTTTGTCTGGGAAAGGAGCTTATTTATAATCGCCGCATTATCCAAAAGGCTCGAAACCGATTGATTTTGATGAAGCCGCGAAATAACATGGGCAAAAAGACGCGAAATATTTACATTCACATACCATTCCCTGCTGTTGACTTCTTCCTGATAGACTGCATTTGTTCCGATAATTCTGTAAAAAAGTCCTTCCTTGTACGCTTCATCAAAATGAGAGATGGCATCACCCGAAAAAAGCGGAAGGCTGATGGCGCAAATGACGCGCCGCGCGCCGTTTTCCTTTAAAATCCGCATACCTTTAATAAGAGTACCGCCTGTTCCCAGAAGATCATCCGCCATAAAGACTGTTTTATCCTTTACACAGCCCAAAAGCCGTATCTGGGAAATATTTGACTGGGTTGCGTCTTTTGAAAGTTTGGAATAATCCCTCTCCTTGTATAAAAGAGCAAGCGGTTTTTTAAGAGCCGATGCGTAGAACTTATTTCTGTCAACAGCCCCTGTGTCGGGCGAGACGACGACAAAATCGTCGTTTAAAATTCCGTCCATCTTTGTCAATATTTGAATAATTTGATAACTTGCGTGAAGATTTTCGAGGCGTACTCTGTCAAAGGCGTTCATTATGTCTCTGGAGTGAATATCCAGGGTAATTATATGGTTTACGCCGAGACTTTCAAAGATTTTACCGATACGGGCAGCGGTAAGCCCTTCCCTGCCCTTTGCTTTGTGCTGGCGCGCATACGGGTAATTTGGAATAACGAGGGTAATCCGCTCGGCTCCTGCCTGAAGCGCGGCGTCTACGGTGACGTAAATCGTCATTAAGTGATCATTTATGGAAAGATTATTAACAATTCCGCTTGCGAACTTTACAGGATAACGGTTCTCAACGTCCTGAAAAATATATACGTCTTTGCCTCGAATCGATTCCTCGATCTCGGCCTTTATCTCTCCGTTGGGAAATTGCGTAAATTTGACAGGTACCAAAGAAGGCCCCGAGTTCTTGTTGGTTCCGCTCTGGGATGATGTTCCCCGAACGACGATTTTATTTATGAGCTCAATATGAAGATCCGCCTGATCTCCGCTTATACTGTAGCGGTTTTTCAGCTCTTCTACCGTTTGCTTACGGCTATGGCGGTACTTCTGGCGCAGATGATCGATTACTTCCTGGGCGAAAACTTCCCCTCCGGGACAGGCAATGATGGCAAGATTTGCAGGATTGAAGTATTTCATGACTTATAACTCCTTTTTAACACGAAAAAAGAATGTTAATCAAGTACTGATGTATGCTTATGCCCAATTTCGGCTGCGTTCTAATGCCTTATGCCATTGCGTGATTAATTTTTCCCTTTTTTCATTGTCCATCTTTGGAACAAAAGTCATATCCTGCTGCCAGCGGCTTTTTACTTCGTCAATATCTTTCCAGAAGCCTTCGGTTATTCCCGCCAGGCAGGCAGCGCCAAGAGCTGTGGTTTCCCTTACAGTCGGGCGCACAATTGAAGATTGGCAAATATCAGACTGAAACTGCATGAGGAATTTATCCCGTGATGCGCCGCCGTCAACTTTTAATTCTTTTAATTTGACGCCAAGGTCATTTTCCATCGCCTTTAATAAATCCATTACCTGATAAGCGATTGATTCCTGCGCAGCCCTTATTATATGTTCGCGTTTTGTGCCGCGCGTTATGCCGATTATACAGCCCCGGGCGTACATGTCCCAATAAGGCGCGCCAAGACCCGTAAATGCCGGAATAAGATAGACACCGCCTGTGTCGTTTACTTTACTTGCGAAATATTCGCTGTCTGCGCTGTCGGAAATTATGCGCATTTCGTCCCGAAGCCATTGGATAACAGCTCCTCCCGTAAAAACTGATCCTTCAAGCGCATATTGCACTTTATCGGAAAAACCGGCCGCGATTGTGGTTAATAGTCCGTTTGAGCTAACAGCCGCTTCATTGCCTGTGTTCATCAAAAGGAAACATCCTGTGCCGTAAGTGCATTTTGCGTTTCCTTTATCAAAACAGCACTGACCAAATAACGCCGCCTGCTGATCTCCTGCGTTACCTGCAATCGGAAGCTCGGCGCCGTTAATGCCCGCAGTTCCAAAATCGGCTCCCGACGGCAATACTTTAGGAAGCATCGCGCGGGGAATATCCAGGGCATTTAAAAGCGTATCGTCCCAATCAAGTTTGTGAATATCAAAAATCATTGTGCGGCTTGCGTTTGTGTAATCTGTAACATGAGATTTTCCGTTTGAGAGCATCCATATTAACCATGTATCGACAGTGCCAAAAAGTATATCTCCGTTACGGGCTTTTTCGCGCGCGCCTTTAACATTATCAAGTATCCATTTAATTTTGGTGCCGGAAAAATACGCGTCGGGGATTAAACCTGTCGTTTTTTTTATATAATCGCCAAGCCCGTCTTTAATAAGCGAATCGACAATGCCGGAAGTACGCCTGCATTGCCACACGATGGCATTGTAAACAGGCTGCCCTGTATTTTTATCCCAGAGGATCGTTGTTTCGCGCTGATTTGTAATGCCTACTGCGGCTATTTCTTTTACGTTGATTCTTGCCCTGCTTATCACATCTGTCATAACGATAAACTGCGTATTTATAATTTCCATCGGGTCATGTTCAACCCAGCCCTCGCGCGGATATTTCTGCGTAAACTCCTTTTGCTCCACTGCGACTATGTTCTGTTTACGGTCAAAGAGAATCGCCCTTGAACTTGTTGTCCCCTGATCAAGCGCCAATATGTATTTACCCATATGTTCCTCCATGTGTATTATAGCATGGATTTACGAAGATTTTTACCACCAACCACACGAACAGGTTTGTGTGGCTAGTGGTAATTCTTTTATTTCTTGCAGACAGCAATTAGTTTTGCAGCATGTTGATTATATGCGCTTTGGTCCCAGTCGCCGTAGATATCGATTTTTTCAAAGCCGGCTCTATTTAAAATTACGCGTAATTCTGAGGCGCTGTAGAGCCGCTGTATAAATGTTTTGTCGGTTTTTTTATCGTCTTTAATAATTATCCAGCGGTTTTTTAAATATGTCCATGAGTCAAGCGGCTCGTATTCGGTGAGCATAAAGCCGCCCGCCCGTTCGAACCACTCCGCTTCGACAAAATCGCGGACGGCGATTTCCTTGCCCAGAGTTTCGATTATAAAAGTGCCGCCTTTCTTTAAAGACTCGTAAACATTGCAAAGAACTTTTAAATCGTCTTTTTGATCGGAAAAATATCCAAAAGAAATATATAAATTTACAATTGTATCAAAATAACCAGAGCGGACAAATTCTCTTGCGTCAGCTTTAATATATTCAATATTGAGGTTTTCGTATTCCGCGTCTTCTTTTGCGGCTTTTAAAAAACTTTCCGTTATATCGACGCCCGTAACGTCAAAACCCATACGCGCAAACTCGCTGCTGGTTCTTCCCAGACCGCAGCAAAGATCAAGAACCTTCGGCGCACATGCCAAAGGTTCCTGCCATTCTTTATCTGGCGTTTCACCGTAAAGATTAAATTGAGACAGACGCGTAACAGCGTCAGCTACAGCAGGAACTTCCGCCCAGTGAGCATCGTCGAACATAATGGGCGCAAAATGCTCCCAAAACTCGATATCCTCGAACCAGAGCATGTTTGTGTCCTGCACTTTGGATCATGCCACTGAACTGTCAGCCAGCGGATTCAGGTAGCCGGTTTGTACACAGATATTAAAAAGATGTCTTGTAATGGTCTCTTCGGTCGTTTTAATGTTGCCATTATTGTTGCGTGTGAAACGAACGAGATATTCGTTATCCATCTCCTTCAGAATATCAATGTACTCTGTATTCCCCGGTAAACACCTTATACTATAACGTTTCATACTATCAGAATCGGCATTTTAAAAAAAACACTTGAGATTTTTCAGGTTCTTTTTTACAATCATATATATGAAAATCAGGCTAAAAATGTTTCTCGTTATTCTGCCCCTTATTATTGTCCCGCTGTTTCTGGCTCAAACTGCATCATATTTTAACGCAGTAAACGGCACCATGCGTCTTGCCCGCGATCTTTTGGGATTTAAACTTTCGGAACTGGAAAAATTTACGAATCTTCAGTGGTCTCTTTTGGTTGATAATGATTTTGCGTCAAGACCCGATATGGTCGAAGCTGCAAAAAAAGCTGTGGAACAATATTCGCAAAGCATTCTTTTAAGCGGCTCTGAAATTATTTTTGCGCTCAGTAAAAATGAAAGCGCCGGTATGGAGACATCAAGGTTATTATTTCAGGACGGAGAATTAAATACGCTTGTTACGCTGCTCGAAAAAGAGAATCATGGACTTCAAAGTTTTATTATGAACGGCGAGAGATATATTTTTCAAACATTTTATTTTTCTCCGTTTGACTGGTATATTTTAATAAGCGAAAAAGAAGCCGTGTTTTTTAAAGACGCAAGAAAAATAACAGTGCAGGCTTTTATCACTCTTGCAGCAGCTTTAATCGCAGCTGTTCTTTTACTCATACTGATGACCCGCCGCCTTACAAATCCACTTAAACGCATTGTAAGCGCGATGGAAAAAATAATAGAAACTGCCGATCTTTCTTCCAGGGTTGACGTTGAGTACAATGACGAAACGGGAAAACTCGCAAGAACATTTAATAAAATGACAGAAGAACTGGAAAAGGCTCATACACAAATTAAACGTTATGCGTTTGACGCTGTCCTTGCCGGAAAAAAAGAAGAGCGTATCCGCCGGATTTTTCAAAAATACGTTCCAAACGATGTAATCGAACGTTTCTTTGCGTCTCCTGAAAAAATGCTTGTGGGTGATAATCGCAGCCTGTCAATTTTATTTTCTGATATTCGATCTTTTACAACCATATCGGAAGGTATGGCGCCGGATGATTTGGTAAACTCTCTTAACCGTTATTTTTCCGGGCAGGTTGATATTATTTACAACAGAAAAGGCATTGTAGACAAATACATAGGAGATGCCATCATGGCTTTTTGGGGCGCTCCTGAAAAACATAACGATGACGCGTTCCAATCTGTTATGTCTGCAATCGAGATGACAGCCGCCGTAAAAAAATTCAACGAAAACCAGAAGAAACTCGGCAAGTGCGAATTTCAAATCGGTATTGGTTTAAATTACGGAGAGGTAACTGTCGGCAACATCGGAAGCGAACGCAAGATGGACTACACTGTCATAGGAGACGCCGTAAATCTTGCGTCACGCATGGAAGGACTTACAAAAACATATCATTCGGAAATATTGATATCAGAGAGCCTTTTTGACGAACTTAGAAAATCGTCACCTAACTCCGGGCTCAGTTACAGGCTTTTGGACACTGTCGCCGTAAAGGGAAAAACCAAGGGCGTCAGGATTTTTACCGTTAAACAGTCAATAACGCCGGAAGAACAAAAAGCGTGGCCCATTCACAATCAGGGAATGAAACTTTACTATACCCGTTCGTTCAGCGAAGCCGTCCAAAAGTTTAAGGAAGTATTGTCAATATTGCCTGATGACTTTAACGCAAAGAATTTATATAACAGATGCACGGAGTATACAACAAATCCGCCGCCTGAAAACTGGAACGGCGTGGAGGTTATGAAAACCAAATGAATAATGAAATAATTTTTTCCAAAGAAGAACAGGATGAGATTCTCTCTCAGATAAACGGTATCGCCGAAAAAAATAGAAAGGCGATTTCGCAGAACGCGTCTCCGGAATCGAATGTAATCGAAGCAAAAAAGAACGGCGCTTTATTTCCGCTTATCGTTAATATTGCCGCCATCGCTCTTTTATTGGGAGGCGCGTATTTATTATTTTTCTTCAACAGCAAAATCGAGGCGCAGGCAAGAACGGGAACGGCTGTTTATAATGTAACAGAAAAAGCGCTTATTGATGAAATACGAAAAGACACAGCCGAGGCGTTAGCTGCAAAAGAAGCGGAAATTACATCAATCATCATGCGTCTTAATCAGGTAGATGATGAACTTTTCAATCTTATTTCCAGCAATCAGTCTTTTTCAGCCGAACAGCGCGTAAATCAGGAAAGACTTCTTGCAATGCAAAACGCGTATCGCGAAGAATTATCGCTTTTACAAAATGAGAGAACAGACATTTTAGAAAACGCGCGTTCCAGGGAAACGCGTCTTCGCGCCCAAATGGATGAAAGAGCAAGGGAGTTCGCATTTTTTCAGCAAAGAACAACAGGTGAACTGGACACGGCAAGGCGCGAACTTGAAAGGCTGACTATCGAGAGGGAAAGACTCGCCGCCGTTGATGCGCTTTTTACAGGCGGCACCGCGATTATCAGCGAACAGGGCAATGCTGAACAAAGCGACTCTTCAGAAATAATCGCAAGAAATATTGAACTGCAATCCAGGGTAGAAGAGATGCAAAAAACAATTGACGCGCTAAGTTCAGGCGGCTCGGGACAAAACCGCAGAATCACAGAGCTTCAAAATCAAATAACAGCCATAGAGCGAACAGCAGGTGAAAAAGACAGCAGGATTACGTTACTCGAAACCGAAAATACTGCAAGCGCGTCAACTATTACGCAGCTAAGAAGCGCCAATGAAAGACAGGAGCAGGAAATAGCAAACCTTAGAAACCAATTATCGGTTATACGACAGGCATTACAGGAAGATTAACATTATTAAAAATTTATATATAAGGGCAGAGGCAAAAAAATTATAAATAGGGCTGTGTAGGCAGCGAGTACGCAAAAACTTGGCAAAGAGTCCGCCTGCGAGCCATGCATCCGCGAACCCTGTTCTGCGGATGTCAGTCTCTCCGGCGGGGAACGGCCAAAATGTTTTTCCGCACCCGCTGCCTACACAGCCCTTTCCGATAATTTATTACGTCTGCAATTAATATAAAATAATGTTAAACAAAATGTATATCATTAGTTATAAAAGGCATGGATACCAAAATAATTTTTGCAGGGGCAGAGGCAAAAAGTTCCAACGGCGTCTATGGTCTGTATTGAAAAATGCCAGCCAGAAGCTGCGTGAATAAAAGCCAGAGCCATTCTAGCCGGTGGGGCTTTTTGCCTCTGCCCCTGAAATAATAATATATTTATCCCATGCCTTTTTTATATAATGAATATCACCTTGTATTTAATATGTATTTATAATAATGTTGTACAATGGCTTATATAAAAAACCTTTTTGACCGCAACTTTTTGGAGTATGCTTCCTACGTTATTAAAGACAGGGCTATTCCCGACCTTGAAGACGGCTTAAAGCCTGTCCAGCG
>JGI24695J34938_10000443_pt1 | contig 40027 bp, 36 predicted proteins | sample TergutCo191P3_FD_34938 | JGI IMG/M metagenome (IMG submission 34938)
TAAGTCTGGGATAATAAATTCATAAAATTAATAGTTGTTTTTAAATTAATCGCCGCTAATTAATCTTGAAGCCGTCAATTCATCCACCAAATTCATTTCATTATTAAAATANTCTTTGCGGTAATCTTTCNTTTGTTTTTCTTTTAACTTTTCTATAGCTTTTAAATCTTTAGACGCTTCAAGATATACGGCGCGTTTTTCTTCGACNACAATTTCGGCTTGCGCGGCTTTTTCCGCCAGTTTTTCAGCTTCCTGTTCAAGGCGCANGATATAGACTTCCCATGACGATGTTTCAAGCGGGTTTTTAAAACGTTCCGATGCGGCGTTATGCCGTTTTACCGCAGCCGTTTTTATATCATTTTCTATTTTATTTAATGCGCTGATTGCCTGTCCCAGCGCGAGTTTACATTCCTCTTCCTTAAATTTTCTTAACTGGAGAATTTTTTCCATGTTAAATTTAAATCGTCTCATGAGGAGCTGTCTTCCAGCAGGTTAATTCCGCCGGATAAACCAGGCAGAGATGAAAAAAGAGAAGCGACACTGTTAAGCGCCATCGCTGAGTCTTCAGCCGGTGAACGCAGAAGCTCCTGCGCGGATTTTTCCTTAACTATCGATTTTCCGNCGTATACGAGTTTCGCGTTGTTATCTGTCATTTCTTCCGGCGGAATTCCGATGCCTGTTATNGCCGATAATCCTTCCAGAGTATCTTCAAGAGACGAAGGCTCATCTACATCCTGAATTAAAAAATTTTCTATCGGCGCATGTTTTGTTATCGCTTCGTCTATTTCCGGATTTGATCCGTGATGATACGCGCCTACATTTATTAAATCTTCCGCCTTTGCGTAAGATGCCATGTTCTTGCGAATAAGACCTGCCGCTTTTTTGCTGTACTCTCCCGCGACATGAGGCGCAAGACGCGAGATGCTCTGCAGTACGTCAATTGCAGGGTAATGATACGCCTGCGCCAAATCGCGCGATAAAACGATGTGTCCGTCCAGTATTCCGCGCACCGTGTCGGCGACAGGCTCATCCATATCATCGCCGTCAACAAGAACAGTATACAAACCTGTGATGCTCCCCTTGTCGGAAGTGCCTGACCTTTCTAGCAGCTTGGGCATTGAGTCGAACATGCTGGGCGGATATCCTCTTTGCGCGGGAGGTTCGCCCGAAGCAAGACCTATTTCCCTCATGGCGCGGGCAAAGCGCGTAACAGAATCAAAAAGAAGCATAACGTCATTTCCCTGGTCGCGGAAATATTCTGCGACAGCAGTTGCGACATACGCGCCGCGAAGACGCGCCAACGGCGGCGAATTTGAAGGTGTTACTATCAAAACGCTGCGGGCAAGCCCTTCGGGACCGAGATCGTTTTCTATAAAATCATTTACTTCCCGTCCGCGCTCTCCGATTAGAGCGACAACATTAACATCAGCCGTTGTGTTACGTGCAATCATTCCTAGAAGAGTGGACTTCCCCACTCCGGAGCCAGAAAAAATACCGAGGCGCTGTCCTTTGCCCACTGCAAGAAGACCGTCAATTGCGCGTACTCCGGTTGTTATGCGCTGCGTAACACGTTTTCTTTTAAGCGGATCAGGAGGATTCGCAAGAGCAGGATACATACATGAAGAAGATATGTCGCCTTTGCCGTCAACAGGGTTTCCAAGCGCGTCAAGGACGCGTCCTAAAAGTTTATTTGACACAGGCACTTCAAGGCGCGAACCCAGAGCGATAACCCTGTCTCCCACTTCTATTCCGTCTGTTTCTTCGTACGCCATAAGCTGTACCACAAGCGAGCCGGAATTGGCGTAACTTCCGGGCGCAGTTTCGTTTCTTAATCCGACAACTTCGGCTCTTATATATCCCTTTCCCTTTGGGGCGACAATTCTGCATATCTCGCCTATTACTGCCTGAGGTCCCCGGCTTTCTATAAGCAAGCCCTGTACCTTGGAGACTTTGCCAACATATTTTATAGGGTCTGTACGGAAAGCGGAATCTAAATATTTTTCGAAAATCGCCGTCTCTGTATCGTATGTTTGCATGAAGCCCTCCCTCTCCATGTAAACCTGCATTTTTTTAATGCAGGCTAATCGGTTTTTCTCTTTGCCAAACCTATATTTTCAAGTTTCTTCGCGATTTGTTTATCTGCTTCTCTTTTGCCTTTTGTCGCGATTGTAGCAAGGGCTGCCATTGCCGCGGAAGCTGTCAGCGCTGCATTAACGCCTGCCGACATTTCATCATCGTCCTCTTCGTCATCCAGCGATGCGGCTGGCGACGGTACAGTTTCCTGCGAACGTTTCATTAATGATGAAGAAGCCGCTAAATCTGCATTTAAATTGGCGGTTCTTATCACAGGAGGCGGCAGATTTTCTTTAATGCGCGATCTTATCGGAGAAATTTCCAAAATCCTGTTTTCCAGTTCCGCAAGCTGGCTGGCGATCCTCGCGTCAATTTCGCCGAAATCAGTTTCGATAATGCAGCCGCCCTGATCTACAGAACTGTCTTCTACGATATTAACATCCTGCGCTCTTTCCATCATGTTGATAAAATCCTGTTTATGTTCTGTCGCAAGTTTTAAATCCATAAGATTTACTCTTATTATTACATTTCCTTTTGCTTTAACTTTCCGCAGTGCTTCTGTTACATTGGAAATTATCACATCACGCTGATTTTCAGAAATTACCTTGATAACCTTACGCGAAATTAATAATACAAGATCGATAATTTCTTTTTCGGTCTCGCTTAAAATTTCTCCCCTCTTCTCCTGAGCGCGTTCAAGCACAACCTGGGTTCTTTCGATTAACCTGTCAACTTCGGATTTTCCTTCCGCATAACCGCTGTCTCTTCCTTCTGTTCTGCCCTGCTCCTTTGCTTCCTTGCGTTCAGCTTCCAGAGACTGCCTTACTTCGTTCTCCATTCCCAATGACTTTGATTTAGCTTCCGCGATGATGCGCTCAGCTTCTTCTTCAGCCTGCTGTTTTATAACCTGAGCTTCATCGGTTTTTCTTTTAACTTCGCTAAAGGCTGCCTTCTGCGCATCCTGAATTATATTTTCGGCTTCTGATCTTGCCGACGCGAACATCTTTTCTTTTTCTTCTTCCCATTGAGTTTTAAACAGCATCGCTTCACGGCGGAGATCATCGGCTGTAGGACCTGTATATTCCTCAACGCTGGTTAAATCTTCAGCAACTTCTTCTACCGGCGCGTAATGAGCAAGTTCAGAAAATGAAGTCGGCGAATCAATATTTATTTTTTCAGCAATAGATACTAATTCATTAGGTCTAAAAACAGCCTTTGGCATATACACTCCTTGCTGGGGAGCCGGAATCTGGAGCAGGGTTTTTGTTTGTAATCTTTGCGTGTGTTACACGAAAAGACTGCTAACAACAATCCCTACTCCCTACTCCCTCTCCTTTCTTTACACTACCAATTCATCTTCACCGGCGCGTGCGACAACAATCTCACCGGTATCCTCCAAGTGGCGAATAATCGATACAATCTTTTGCTGCGCTTCTTCAACGTCCTTCAAACGTACAGGACCCATGTACTCCATGTCTTCCTTTAACATGCTAGCCGCGCGTTTGGACATGTTCTTGAAAATCTTGTCCTGTACTTCCGAGTCAACGGATTTAAGCGCTTTGGCAAGTTCCTGCGAATCGACTTCGCGCATAACTTTCTGAATCGCCCTGTCGTCGAGCATAACGATATCTTCGAATACGAACATCCTCTTTTTGATCTCTTCTGCGAGTTCCGGGTCTTCGTCTTCGAGCGCCTCGATGATTTGCTTTTCAGAGGCACGGTCAACAAGGTTAAGAATTTCTACGATGCTTTCAACGCCGCCTGCTGCGGTGTAATCTTCGCTTGACAGCGACGAAAGTTTCTTTTCCAGAACGCGCTCAACTTCGCGCAAAACTTCAGGTGATGTTCTGTCCATCGTCGCTATACGGCGCGCTACATCGCTTTGCACCTCATGCGGCAGATTCTGCAGAATTATCGAAGCCTTGTTAGGTTCAAGGTACGCCAGGATCAGCGCGATTGTCTGAGGGTGTTCCTGCTGAATAAAGTTTAAAAGATGCGCGGGGTCTGTGCGGCGGATAAAATCGAAGGGACGCACCTGAAGACTGGAAGTTAATCTGTTGATTATATCGATAGCCTTCTGGCTTCCCAAAGATTTTTCCAAAAGCTCTCTTGCATAGTCGATGCCGCCTGTAGAAATAAACTGGCTTGCCTGCATGAGTTCCTGAAACTCCTGCAGAATCGCGTCTTTCTGCTCCGCGTCTATTGTTTCAAGACGGGCGATCTCGAAAGTCAGAGTTTCAATTTCATCTTCACGCAGATATTTGAAAATCTCCGAAGAAATTTCCGAGCCGATCGTTACAAGAAAGATCGCCGCTTTCTGACGGCCTGTATATTCTTTCACGCCCTTCTTTTTGGAACCGCCGACAGCGGCTCCCGGCGCTAATGCTGTTTTTGACATGGTCAACCCCTATATGATTCGGCTGTATGCCGGATAATTAAACCGAAAATGAAACAACGTTTCATTATTATTCCTCCAATAGCCAGGTTCTGATAAGCTGAGCGGCATCTTCCGGATGTTCCTTTGCCAGATTGATGGCTGTTTCCATCAGCTCCATCCTTGTGCGTTCTTCCAGTGAAATGGATACGTCCATTCCTTCCTGTTCCGCCTCTGCCATCGCGCTCTCACGCAGCATCTGCTCGCGGCGCGCTCTCTCTTCTTCAGCAAGCCGTTTGCGTCTTTCCACTTCGCGGGATATTACCCTGAATATCATAAAAGCAAATAGTATTAAAGTCAAACCTATTATAAAAACAATTATTGTAGTCTGCGTTTGTTTCTGCCTGAAATACGCGGCATCTTCTTCCCTAAACTCATTGCTTCGATCAACGGGAATATTACGCACGGTTACCGAATCTCCTCTTGCCGAATTGTAACCGATTGCGTCGCGGACTAAATCTTCAGCATAACGAAGATATTCAGGAGTTATGGGAGTATATTCTCTCTCGATTGATCCGTCGGGAAGTGTTACCGGTTTTCCTTTTGCGTCGAATTTCCATTTCCATACTCCGTCAATGTTTACGGAAACTGTAACGCGGTCTATCGCAGGACTTCTTTCTTCCTGTATTTCACGCTGGTTTATTTCTTCGTTATGAGTTCTTGTTTTTTGAGTCATTCTGCCGTAAAGAGTATCCATATCCCTGAAAGCTGGAGGAACATGTCCTTCAACACCCTGAGGACCTTCAGGATTAATGCCTGTGCCTTCGAATATTGTCTCTGAAACAGATTCTGAGACAAGAATGGATTCAACAACAATGGAATCGTCATACGAAAGACCGGGAGTTCTTGGTTTTATGGTAACCGGAAAACTTTCTTTTGTTCCAATTGTCTTCTGCGACATGTCCATTTCTATCTTTATATTAAGATCCCTTACGCGAGAGGAAGAAAATATTTGTTGAAGTGAACTTAATATTGCATCACGGTAGTATTCTTCAAGCCTCATGATTATTTTGCTTTCCTGCTGAATTAAAGCAAGCCTGTCAGCCGCGGCAAGACCTTCAAAATCATTAAGCCTGTTTCCTCTGTTATCTGTTATAACAATATTTTCCGGAGTAAGTCCTTCAATTGCATATTGTATGAGCGCCTGAATACCTTCGATTTGTTTGCGGTTTTGCGGAGACTGCGTAATTTGGCTTCCAGGTTTCGGCGTAATTGTTACGCTGACGGTGACAGGTTTTTGTTCCGGACGAAAAAGCTTGTCTGTCGGCCATGCAACTTTCAATGTTACATTATCAACATCATCAATCGCTTTGATATGATCGGCTATCAATCTTTCCTGAGCGCGGCGGAAATTTACATTGCGCTCAAAATCAGTAATCGTCCAGCGCTCCCTGTCAAAGATTTCCCATGGATCTAGCCCTGTAGGAATTAGACCTTCATTGATAAGGATCATTCTCATGCGCCGCGCCGTAGCTTTATCTGCAACCTGCACAAGCCCGGTCGGCGTTACTACGACACTAACATCTTCCTGATTGAGGCGCACAACAATATTGTTAAGCGCGTTCTCATCTGTAATTGGAGCATCAATTACAGAAACAAGTACAGGAGACGCCGACACGCGGAAAAGCGCGATAATAACGCCGATGATTACAACTGCAATTACGCCGATTATTATCCGCTGGTTCCTGGACCATCCGCTCCATAATGTCGTAATTCTCGACATTAATTTTTTAAAGAATTCATTCATATTCACCCCTCCCTGAATATTTATTACCTTGTATTAATTAAATCTCTCCAGCCTTGAACCATTCTGCTTAGAATATTCCGCGTAACTCCAAGCGCCATGCTCGCCTCAGCCTGAGCTATTGTTATATCATGAATATCAACAGATCCCGGATTGATAATCGCTTCCTTCTGCAAATCACTTGCGTTTAACTGTGTGCCGGAAACTTTATCAAGCGCCTGCAGCATCGCGTCTTCAAAGGAACCTGCCCTTGTAATGCCGTTCGCTCCGACAGTATCTCTTAGCAGAAGAATATTTTCTCCGCTTCCTGAATACGGACTGTCAGGCGGCAGCATGTGCTTAGAATGAGTAAGATTCATTTTTGTTGAATAATCTTTGGCTGCCGCTGCGGCTACATAAGCTTCATTGCTAAAAACTTTCATAAAACCCTCCCCTTTGGTTTATTACTAATAACTAATGTGTAATGACCAATGTTTAATCACAGGTCATTACACATTAGTCATTCTACTTGGCGCCAATGTCCAGAGCTCGCTGGAACATGGCTTTTGATCCTTCTATAATCGCCGCGTTTGCTTCATAGGAACGAGAGGCGGCAATCATATCTACCATTTCTGTTACGACATCAACATTCGGCATTTCTACATAACCTTCCCATCTGCCCGAAAGATGCGCGTCAGGATGAGTCGGATCATACACATAACGCGGTTCTGTCGATCTGTCTTTCTGAACTTCAACAACGCGCACTCCCTTGCCGATCCCGTTATCCAGTGAATCGGGAAGAAAAGGCGATTTCCAATACGGACTTTCAACCATCGGTCTCATGATTACGCGGCTGCGCTTGTAAGGACCGCCTTCTGTTGTGCGTGTAGTGTTTACATTCGCCATGTTATCTGCAATTACATCAAGCTTCAGCCTGTTGGCGCTTAATCCTGTAGCCGCAATATTTATCGAACTAAAAATTCCCATTTATTTTACCCTCTTAATACCTGATTTACCTGGCTGAATTCAAACGCCGCCGCCTGAGTGAAAAGCGTATATGACATTTGATTTTCCGTAGCGAGCATGAATTCCTGCTCGGGATCGACGTTGTTCCCGTTATTGCCGTATGTGCTTGTATAATCCAAAACACGGCGAATCTGAATATCGCGGTAATCCCTTTCCTTAAAATTGGGAAAATGTTTTTCATGCGTCATATTCATTTCAAGCGCAGGCTTTTTGTTTTCCGAATCCAAAGCGCGTTTTAATTCGCTTTCAAAGTTGACAATAGTCCTCTTAAAATTCGGCACATCGGCATTTGCTAAATTGTTGGCTATCACCTGACGGCGGACAGTGCTTGTGTCCATCGCGCGGTGCAGTAAATCAATCGATCTTGCAAACGTATTCATAAAAAATTCTCCCTATCATATACATCGGTAAAATAAAACCATTACTAAAATTCATGATTTCTCATTCCCCATTTATAAAATATAGCGTCCTAAATCCTGATCCTTGACAATATCAGCCAGTTTTTCATTGACATAATCCACTGTTATATCGATGTTGGCAGGAGCGATATCTGACGCTTCAAACGACAGTTCCTCAAGCAATGTTTCCATGATGGTATGAAGGCGGCGCGCTCCGATGTTTTCAAGTGTTGAGTTTACTTCCGCGGCGAGAGCGGCAAGATGTTCGATGGCTTCAGCCGCAAAGACTAGTTTGATTTCCTCTGTGCCGAGCAGTTCGGTGTACTGTTTGATAAGCGCGTTTTTGGGCTCGGTGAGTATGCGGAGGAAATCTTCCTTGCCGAGAGAGTCGAGCTCTACGCGCAGAGGAAAACGCCCCTGAAGCTCGGGAATCAAATCCGAAGGCTTGCTGACATTAAATGCGCCTGCGGCGATGAAAAGCACATGATCTGTGTTTACCGGTCCCCATTTTGTATTAACTGTCGCGCCTTCGACAATCGGAAGAATGTCGCGCTGAACGCCTTCGCGGCTAACATCGGGTCCTCCTCCCCTGTCGCCTTTAACAGCGATTTTATCGATTTCATCTATAAAAATGATGCCTGTCTCTTCCACGCGCTGACGGGCTTCTTCGCTGACTTTATCGCGGTCAACAAGTTTTTCGGCTTCTTCTGCTTTTAAAATTTCTTTTGCGCGCGGAACAGAAACCACTTTTTTCTTCTGCCCGCCTGTCAGCATTCCAGCGATTCCCGAAATGCTCGCTTCGAGATCTTCCATGCTTCCGCCCATCATCTCAAACGCAGGAAATTGCGGATTTTGTCCGACAGTAAGTTCCACAGTTCTGTCGTCGAGTTTTCCTTCGCGGAGCATTATGCGCAATTTTTCTCTTGTCGCCTTGAATTTATCATCATTATCATTTAATTCTTCATGTAAATTACCGTCCGGACTTTCATTTTCATCTTCAATATTTTCTTCATTGTTTTTCTTTACAGATGGAATGCCTATCTGATAAGTTGTAGCAATAATTCTGGAATTGGAATTTTCGGGATTAATCGAAAACGCGCCCATTGGTCCCATTACAGGGCCTGGCTTTGGTTTTGCCGGTTTTTGTTTTTTTGTATTTGTGGGAAACAGTAAATCAAGCAGCGCTTCTTCCGCGCGTTTTTCAGCTTCCTGAATGACAGCTTCCTGCATCTCCTGTTTAACCATCTGGAAACCTGCCGCCATTAAATCGCGAACCATCGATTCAACATCGCGTCCCACATAACCTACTTCGGTATATTTTGTAGCTTCAACTTTAATGAAAGGAGAACCTGCAAGTTTCGCAAGACGGCGCGCGATTTCTGTTTTGCCTACTCCTGTAGGACCAATCATGAGAATATTTTTAGGCGCGATATCTTCGCGTAACTCAGGATCAAGCTTGAGCCTTCTCATTCTGTTACGAAGAGCGACAGCGACAGCCCTTTTTGCCTTCTTCTGACCGACGATATACTTATCCAGTTCCATAACAATTTCTCTGGGAGTAAGTTCGCAGCGTGCAACGGAGTTTCCCGCGCCTGTTTTTTCGTTTAATTGTTTTTTTTCGTTCATATTAGCCTAACCTTAATATAACGCGGCTGCATAACCGCGAAGTAAAATCGAAGATGAAACTTGTTTCATCCTAATTCCTCTAATGTTATTTGCATATTTGTATATATGCAGATGTTACCTGCAACTTTTAAGCTTTTTTCCGCAATCTCCGCTGCGGAAAAACCGCTTCCATCAAGATACGCGAGAGCGGCTGCGTACGCGTAATTTCCGCCCGAGCCAATCGCAAGCGCATTTTCCGCCGGCTCAATTACATCTCCTGTACCTGATATCAGCAAAGTTTTTGAAGCGTCTGCGACAAGAAGCAGCGCTTCCAGCCGCCGCAAAGTGCGATCCAGGCGCCAGTCTTTTGCCAATTCAACAGCAGCCCTTAAAAGATCGCCTGAATATTCCTTTAATTTTGCTTCAAACCGATCAAAGAGGGTAAAAGCGTCCGCTGTAGCGCCGGCAAAACCGCAAAGCACCTTCCCGTCCATAAGACGGCGAACTTTACGCGCATTGTTTTTCATAACAGTATTACCCATAGTAACCTGCCCGTCTCCGGCCATGGCAACTTTGCCGTCCTTGCGCACAGCAATAACAGTTGTCGATCTTATCTCTTCCCTAACGCTCATACTTCCTCCAAAAATAATTCCTGACTCCGCATTATGAGTGCGGATGAGATGCCGAATAAACCTTCTTCATCTTTTCAATATTAATGTGCGCATAACGCTGCGTGGTAGAAATGCTTGAGTGTCCGAGCATCTCCTGAACAATCCGCACATCGCAGCCTGAGTTTACAAGATGTGTAGCAAAACTGTGACGCAGCGCGTGCGGATGAATATTTTTTCCGATTCCAGATTGCTGCGCATAACGGGAAATTATCCACCGTACTCCAGGGACGGAAATAGGCTTTCCTTTTCTGTTTATAAAAAGCGCTGAATTCTTTCCGTCCAAACCCGCCATCTTCAAACGCGCTTCTCTGTGCGGAAGATATTCCAAAACTGCTTCTTTTGCCTGTTCGGAAAAAAACACATAACGCTGTTTGTCACCCTTTCCGGTTATCTTCGCTTCATCAAATGAAGGCGAAATATTCGCTCTGTTAAGCGAAACAACTTCGCTGATGCGCAAACCCGCGGAATACATAACCATAATCAGGGCTTTGTCCCTTTCCGGCCATAAAATTCCCGATTTTTCCGGCAGCGAGGCGAAATCCGCCATTTCATTTTCCCATAACACTTCCGGCATCCTGACAGGCGTTCTGATGTTTTTTAGCGCGTAACAGGGATTATCTTGCCTCTTGTTAAACCTGTTCATCCAGCGGTAAAACCCGCGTATCGATGAAAGACAGCGGTTAACGCTGGTCGCCGCCATATCCTCTGCGCTGAGATCGGCGATAAACTGCTGCACCTCGTAAGCTTCCGCCTTCTCAGGAGTTATCCCGCGGTTTCCGCAGTAATTCGCGTAACGGAGCAGATCGTTGCCGTAAGCCTCAAGCGTTCTGTGCGAACACCCGCGCACAGCTTCCAGATAATTCAAGTATTCCTGTATTACTCCCAAAATCCTACTCCTTTAATAATTCCGCAAAACATATATCCCGAACCGCATTACTCGTTGTCTACAGCGTGCAAATAATCACACTCAGGATTTATGCAAACCTTGTGCGAACCGTTTTTCTTGTCGTATTTTTCTACCATAAAAAATCCGCATTTGGGGCAGTCCTGTTTTATAGGTTTAAAGTGGCTTATGAAATCACAATCCGGATAATTTGTACAGCCGTAAAACTCTTTTCCCCTGCCCTTTGTTTTTCTTGCAACAATATCCCCTTGACATTTCGGGCATTTTGCCAGAGGTATTGATTTGGTATTGCGGCATTCGGGGAATCCCGAACACGCAAGAAAATATCCGAAACGGCCGAGTTTCTTTAACAAATTCTTTCCGCACCTTTCGCAGATTAAATCCGTTTGTTCGTCTAACGTTCCCTTGAATGACTCGACTGTTTTGCTTACTTCGTCAACTGTTGATTTAAACGGATCCCAAAATTCTCTTATCATCTCCGGCCAGCTGATTCTGTTTTCTTCAACTTCGTCAAGTTTTGTTTCCATCGAGGCTGTAAAATCCGCGTCAACATACAGCGGAAAATGTTCGACTAACACTTCATTTATCAACTTTCCAAGAACTGTCGGAACAAGCTGCTTGTTGGATCGCGTAACATAGTATCGATCCAGAAGAACCGAAATTATCGAAGCGTATGTTGACGGACGGCCGATTCCTTTCTCTTCCAGAGTGCGCACGATAGACGCGTCGGAAAAGCGCGCCGGTCCCTGGGTAAAATGCTGTTCGCTTTTAAATTTTTCCACCTTTACTTTCTGTCCAGCCTTTAACGCAGGATATGAACCTCCGCCTTCTTCCTTGGAAGATAAAAGTTTTATTACCTTGTAAAAACCTTTGTCTAAAAGTTTTGTTCCGCTGACGCGGAAGATTCCTTCATCCTCATTCGCGTTTACTTTAATATCTACGCTGACAGTTCTGCTTTTCGCATTTGTCATCTGGCTGGAAACAAAACGTTCCCAGATAATTGTATAAAGACGAAGCTGATCTTTGGACAGAAATTCCTTTACTGAATCAGGAGTATAATCGGTATATGTCGGTCTGATTGCTTCATGAGCGTCCTGCGCGTTCTTGCCGACTGTATATTCAACCGCCTTTTCCGGCAGTTCCTTTGGATAATTTTTTGTAAGAAAGAGCCTTACATCTTCAAGCGCTGTATTTGAAATACGGACGCTGTCTGTGCGCATGTATGTAATCAAACCGACTCTTGAAGCGCCGATTTGAACGCCTTCGTAAAGCTGCTGGGCTACCTGCATTGTTTTACGTGAGGTGAAACCAAGACGGTTCGCCGCCGTCTGCTGAAGCTGCGAAGTTGTAAACGGCGGCTTAGGTCTGATTGTTTTATCAGTTTCACGAATATCAGAAACAACACATTCGTTGTTTTTAATTTTTTCTATAATCGCTTTTACTTCAGCTTCGCTTTTAAGTTCAGGTTTATTGTTATTCCAAAGCACAAGCTGGGCTGTATAATTTATTTTTCCGCTTTTTATATCCGCTTCCAGAGTCCAGTATTCATCGGGAATAAAATTATCCACTTCCTTTTCTCGTTCGCAAATTAAACGCAGCGCTACAGATTGAACGCGGCCTGCAGAAAGTCCGTTTTTGACTTTTTTCCACAACAGAGGCGAAAGACTGTAACCAACAAGCCTGTCTAATACCCTGCGCGCCTTTTGCGCTGAAACTTTTGCTTCGTCAATTGTCCTCGGATTGAGAACAGCGTCATTGACAGCCTGCGGAGTAATTTCGTTAAAACTAATTCTTTCTATTGGAATCTGTTCTGTCTTTGCTGTGATTGCGTTCCGCAGATGCCATGCAATCGCTTCACCTTCGCGGTCATTATCGCACGCAAGCAGCACTTTGCCGGATTTTTTTGCATCCGTCTGCAGTTCCTTTAAAATTTTCGCCCTTCCCCGGACAGTTATGTATTCAGGTTCAAAATTATGATCAACATCTATCGCTGTTCTTGACTTCGGCAGATCGATAAGATGCCCCATTGATGCTTTGACATTGTAACTTGGACCTAAGTATTTTTCGATTGTCTTAACCTTTCCGGGAGATTCAACAATAACAAGAATTTGTTTTTCTTTTTTTGCCGCTTTCTTTTTTTCAGCTGTTTTTTTCACCGCTTTTTCTTTTGCCATACAATATCCTTTAGATTTCTATTTTCAGCAATTCTGCAACAGAAGAAGCCAGCGCTCTTCTGGTTGAGCCGGACGATACAGCCATTTTATTTTCTGTCTGTGTATCTTTCAAGTTCCATTTCTCCAATATATCACACGCGGAATAAATTATTTCAGCTCCGTCAGATGCAAGTTTTGAAGTACCCTTTTTGTCAAACATAAGAGAACCCGCATTTTCATCCTGTACTCCGCAGGAGGCTACCCAAATATCTTTACCCTGCTCCAACGCAAATGAAGCTGTAATTAAAGCGCCTGATTTTAACGGCGCTTCCGCAATCAATACGCTGCGCGAAAGAGCCGCGATAATTCTGTTTCTCGCGGGAAAAGTCCATTTTGCAGGAGAAGTTCCCGGAGGATATTCTGATATAAGAGCGCCGCCTGAATCAAGTATTCTCCCTGCAAGCGCTTTATTTGATGCAGGATAAATTTCATCAACTCCCGAACCAAGCACCGCGTAACCCGGAGCGTTCCCGATTAAATTTCCGCGGTGAGCCATTGCGTCAATTCCAATCGCAAGCCCCGATACGACAGAAATTCCGGCGCGTCCGATGTTACCTGCAATCTTGTATATCTGTTCTGCCGCCTGCTGGCTGGGTTTTCTTGTGCCGACAATACCAAGCAATGATTTTTCAGGATTTGGTAAAATACCTCTATAATAAATCACTGGCGGCGGATCGTAACTTTCTCTTAAAAGAGGCGGATAGTCAGGGCTTGCTGACGATACCCAGTTAATTGATCTCATTCTGCATGTTGTGTCTATACGTCCAGCTCTGTCACGAATTTCGCAGATATCCCAAAAATTTTTTATACTGTGTCCTAGAATTTTTTCTATATCTTTTTTTGACTGCACAAATAAATCATCTTCGCTGCAAAGAGTATCAAGGAGAATATTTTTACCGGCAGCGTTAATTCCCGGCAAAAGAGAAATGATTATGTCCATAAGCCTGCGATCACCCATATAAAAACTCCTGTACTGCATCCCTGTTATTCTGCGCGTCTTCCTTAAAATTTTTGTCTCTTGCGCGATCTATAATTCTGTCATAAATTTCAATCGCGCGGTAATAATCTTCTATCAGTATATACGCCCTTGCAAGGACAAACATTGCCGAGAAATCTGACGGAAGTATTTGCAGATAACGCTCAATATAAACTATTGCGTCATCCGCGCGACCGTCAAGATCAAAAGCGTATAACACGCCAAGTCCGTACATGGGTCTTGCGTATGTAATATCAATCTCAAGAGCGCGCAAAAATGCGTTTTCGGCAAGCTGATAGTACTGCTCTTTTTCTCTTAACGCGTTACCCGAAAATCCTACAGCCGATTTGGCAGCCGTCGCCGCCGAAACTCCTGTTAGATAATAAAGAACCGGATCTTCCATGTTAAAATAAACAGCTCTTTCAAGAGCTTCAAGCGCTTCATTGTGCCTGCCCCTGTCTGCAAGCCTTATAGCCAATATTTTCCAGTAAATGCCGGTCTGCGCTCCTTCTCTTATATTGCGCTCAATTTGATCTTCGTATAACGCGATTGCCTGCCTTAAGCCTTCGATTGTTTCCGGCGTATTTCCGCGCGGGCTGATTTCTGTCATTCGTTTTGCCAATTCCCTGTTTGTTCTTGTGCTGCCTCTTTGATACATATAATAAATAAAAACTCCTACAGCGGCGATTATGAGAATAGCTGAAACAAATTCTTTAAAATTCTTCATATCAATCCTGCGCGTCCGCCGCTGTAAAATTTAATTTTGGAAGATACCGGCGGTGACTCTCCCTTAAAACAGATCTTTCAACATGAGTGTAAATCTGCGTTGTACAAAGATCAGCATGTCCCAAAAGCTCCTGAACGGTTCTTAAATCCGCTCCTCCTTCCAGCAAGGAAGTGGCAAAACTGTGCCTTAATGTATGAAGACGCGATGATGCTCCTGCAAGCATTGTCCATTTCGCATAATTTTTCCAAATGCTTTTCCTAGAAAGTCTTTTCCCTTTTTTTCCAATGAACAGGGCATGACTCTTGTTTACGCTGCCTGCGAGTTTAGGCCTTACAAAACCAAGATAATGTTTTAACTGTCCTGCCGCTTCCCTTCCGAAAAGCACAATGCGCTCTTTATCTCCCTTGCCCCTTACTTTAGCAATTCCGCTGTCCGTATCAATATCGCCGGTATTTAATCTTACCGCTTCTGATACGCGCAAACCCGCGGAATAAAAAAGCTCAAAAATACATTTGTCCCTGAACCCTTGAGGTTTTGAAATATCAATCATTTCCAAAATATCCTCGATTGTTTCCTTGTCCATCACTTCGGGAAGATGCGCTCTCCGTTTCGGGCTTTCAAGAAGATCAGCCGGATTATTATTTACAAGTCTTTCATCAATGGCGAACCTGTAAAATGATCTGAGAGCGGAAATCGCCTTCGCGGCAGTGCGGGAATCAATATTATCCGCGTTACGCCGCATTTTTAGATACAAAGTTATAAAATCCGAGTCAGCTTCGCTCAAATCCATTTCTTCTTCTTCCAGATAATCAAGATAGCGTTTAATCTCAAAACGATAACATTCTTTTGTCAGAACGCTGAGGCGTTCAATTACAACAAGGCGGGAACAGTATCTATTAAGAAGCGCTTTCTTTTCCATTTATTTCTCCGCTGTTTCCAGAGCCAGTTTTTCGTCAGCAAGAAAATTATGATTTCGTATAACGGACGGAACATCCAAATCATCCTGATATTCCCTCTGAGGCAGATACGAAAGATAGTCTGGACGTTTTGTCCTTTCGACCATCCGCACGTATTCATTGTAATCAATAAAATCGGAATCTGACGCGGTTTCGGGAATTGTTTGCTTTACAACCGGGCGCTGTTCGCCGCGAAAACCTGTCGCAATTACCGTTACCTGAATTTTATCATCAAGAGCCGGATCAATCCTGATACCGTGAATAAGATTTACATCAGGATCGCATTTATCTTTTATTGATTTTATTATGCTTTGAATTTCAACTAAAGTCATATCAGAAGGACCTGCGATATTTATTAATACACCGGTCGCTCCCTCTATGCTGGTATCTTCAAGAAGCGGATTATCAATCGCGTTCGACACTGCCTCCGCCGCGCGGTTATCGCTTTCGCCGAAACCGATTCCCATAAGAGCGTCCCCTTTGCTTTTCATGATTGTTTCCACATCGGCAAAGTCTGTATTCTGGAATCCTGTCTTTGTGATAAGTTCCGATATCCCCTGCACTCCCTGACATAAAACCTCATCCGACAGCTGATACGCTTTATCATAAGTTGTTTTATTGTCAATAATTTTAAACAAATGCTGATTTGGTATAACAATCAATGTATCGACCTCTTCGCGTAACTTGGCGATTCCTTCTTCCGCAAGCCTCATTTTGTAGCGGCCTTCATATTCAAAAGGAGTTGTTACAACAGCTACGGTAAGAGCTCCCTGCTGCCTTGCAATCCTCGCGATAACAGGAGCCGATCCTGTTCCGGTTCCGCCGCCCATTCCTGCAGTTACAAAAACCATATCAGCGCCAAGAAGAGCTTCGGCTATTGCAAGACTGTCTTCAAGAGCCGCTTTTTCTCCCTTTTCCGGAATTCCGCCTGCTCCGCGTCCGCCTGTAACTTCAGTTCCGATTTGCACCTTAACATCCGCCCTGCTTTTGTTGTTAAGATCCTGTATATCGGTGTTAGCTGCAATAAATTCAACGCCGGTCATTTGCGAGTCAATCATGCGGTTAAGCGCATTGCCGCCTCCGCCGCCTGCTGAAATAACCTTGATAACAGCCGGCACATCCTGCATCTGTCTTGCCCTGTTTTTGTTTTCGTTTACAGGAGAAGCGGATACCTCCTGCGGTTTGAATGGAATAACCTGCGGTTTTTTTGAAACATCCGAACTTTCGCTTTTAAGATTCGGACCCGTAGAAAGCTCACATACTGCCAAAACATTCATTTTCATATCCCCCCCGTTTTATATCTTTAATTGTCCAGTATTAAAACAAAATGTTTTAATTGCTGAATCAAAGAAATTCTTCTTTTAGCCATAACTTCAATTTGCTTATAAGCGCCGTATTTTTCTTGTCGCTCTGGCGGTCGCTTCCGCGCTCGCCGGACTCCAGAGACGATCTCCTCTCTCCTTCAAGCGCAAGCCCGACAGCCGTAGCAAGCGCAGGATTTCTGTATTCCTCTACCAGTCCGACCAGATTCTGTATCGGAATCGGATTCCCGATTCTAGCAGGCAGTTTTAAGATTTGGTTTGCAAGTTCAACTACTCCTGCCATCTGCGCGGTGCCTCCTGTCAGAACAACGCCGCCTCCAAGCGGACGCACAAGATTAAGAGTATCGAGATGCTGTTTAACTAACTTAAAAATTTCTTCCATCCGCGGTTTTATAATCGCAAGTATCTGCGATCTTGGAATTGATACCGGCGGTCTTCCTCCTACGCCCGGAACTATAACTGAATCATCGTCATCTAACAATTTATCCCAGCAGCAGCCGGCGTCAATTTTAATTTTTTCCGCGTTTTCCATAGAAATATTTTTTATGATTGAAATATCGCTTGTAACCTGCGTGCCTCCCGCGGGAATCGTATATGTCGAGTACGGAGTGCCTTCAACATAAACAAGGACATCTGTAGTGCCGCCGCCGATGTCGAGTAACAAAACGCCGAGCTCCATTTCTTCCATCGTAAGAACCGAGCGCCCCGCGGCAAGAGTCTGCAAAATTAATTCATTTACCCTGAAACCGGCGCGGTTAACGCATTTTACAAGATTCTGCGCGCCTGTTACAGAGCAGGTGATTATATGCACTTCAGATTCCAGGCGCACTCCAATCATATCCAAAGGATTGCGAATCCCCTTCTGATCATCAACTTTAAAATTCTGAGGTATCACTTCGAGTATCTGCCTGTCGGTCGGAATCACAACAGCTTTGGCGGCTTCAATTACGCGCTCAATATCATCCTGCGTAATTTCCCTTTCCCTTGTGTCTTTTCTCTTGCCCGTAACAGCGACAACGCCGCGCGAGTTTATTCCGTTGATATGATTTCCGCCGATCCCTGTCCAGCAATCGCCCACTTCAACGCCGCTCATCATTTCCGCGTCTTCAATCGCCGAGGCAACCGCGCGAAGAGTAGCTTCAATATTCACCACAACGCCTTTTCTTAAACCAGTGGACGGACGCGTACCAACTCCGATAATATTAAGGCTTTCGTCTGCGCCGCACTCACAGATTACCGCGCGCACGCATGTTGAGCCGATGTCCAGAGAGGTAATTATTTTATTACTCATAGGACTGCTCCTTTATTTTATATGATCCCATTATGGATCTAAAATCGATCTCCTGCGGTTTTTGAACGTCATTTTCAAAAACATTCAGCATTAATAACATATATCTTAACATATCTTCCGTTAAATTATTTTCTATCCTTACCCTGATTGAATTGTGAACAGGAAACAATACAAGGTCATAACCGTCCCATGTCTTGCGTTCAATGCGGATTTCAGAAATTGCAGATAACAATTCCGGAGAAGAAGCCGCCATCTGGTTCAGGCTGTCTACAAGCGGAACAAGAGAGGCAGGAAGGCGCATGCCNAGATGCGGATTTTCGATTCCTGAAAGGACNGGAAGCTCCAAACCTTCAAGAGAGCCGTTCTCTCCTATTTTAAAAAACACTCCTTGCCTGTCAATAAAAATCGGCGNCTGTTTGGAATTGACANTTGTCAACGCAAAGGCGCAGGCTGTGCGCGGATTAAGATAAATNGACAGCCTGTCGGGAAAATGTTTNATTACCACAGATGATTCAACAAGGATATGCGATGAGAGTTTTTCCTGTATTGATTTTACGTTAGTTGAAATAAATGATGAGTTCTCGTCAAGACCGGCAAGAGATAAAATTTCCGCGCGGTGAAGGGCTGAAAATCCGTGAATATCAACTGTAGAGAANGGAATAAAAGGACTGACGCCGAAAAGCCATATTATCTGCACGGCAAAAATTACCGCGGCAATTATCAAAAGGCGCTTAAGTCCTTTTTCAATTTTACCGCGGGAAGCTTCGCTGGATGCGCCCGAAGGTTTTTTCCTGGCGGATAAATCTTCAGAGCCTGCGCAATAATAATCAGTACTCATTTTCATTCTCCAAATCATTAAAAACCTTTTCTTTATTCGAGGCTGAGCCTCTCCTTGCGACATTTGTTATCAGTCCTGCGCAAATCAATGTTGTTAAGAGCGAAGATCCGCCTGCGGAAAAGAACGGAAGCGGAATTCCGGTTGCAGGTAACGCACCGGAAACAACNGCGATATTCAATAACATCTGTAAAATAATCATTGTTGTCAATCCGGCGGCGAGAATACGGCCGAATACGCTTTGACTTCGCAGAGCGGCGATATATCCAAGAACCGCAAACGCCGCGAACATGACAAGAAACAGCAATATGCCGATAAATCCGGTTTCTTCAACATACGCGCTAAAAATAAAATCGGAATGTATCTCTGGAATACTTGCCAGCTTGCGCGTTCCTTCTCCGATGCCTTTTCCGAAAAAGCCGCTTGATATTATCGCATCACGGCTTGCGTTGACCTGAAAACCNGCGCCCATCGGATCCCATTCNGGTCTTAGGAAACTTACAAGACGTTTTACCCTGTGCTCTCTTGTAAATACTAAAAGCGCGGAAACCGGAATTATCATNGCGGCAGCGGCAATGAAATANCGGTAACGCATTCCCGCAAGGAAAAATATTATCATCGCGTTTAATATGATAAAAACCGCCGTGGAAAAATTATTCTGCATATAAATCAGAAAGAAAAAAACTATTGTTACAAGAAAAGATTTTAAAATACCAGAATTAAATCCGGAAAGATTATCTGATTTTTTATCNATTAAATGAGCCAGATAAAGCGGCAGAACAAATTTTACCATCTCCGAAGGCTGATACGACATTGAGCCGATTTCTATCCAGCGGGATGCGCCGTAACGTTCCACGCCTATGCCGGGAATTATAGTTAAAACGCAGAGAACTCCTGCAATAATTACAAACGGCAGGATAAACTTTCTTAATATATCAAGATTTATCCGNGAAAAGATAAAAAACGCAGCTAAGCCTGCGGCGCCGAATATTACTTGTTTCTTGAAGAAATAATGTCCNTCGCCGAAAAACCTGTCGGCAAAAAAGTATGANGCGGAATAAAGCGTTACAAGTCCTGTTCCCAATAACAGGATTACGCAAAAATACANGAGGTGAACCATGGTATTTTTACTTTGCGCTCTTTCCGCGTCAAATTGATACATAACGCTCCTATTGGATTTTCAGCGTCGACAGCGCGATAATCGCGAACAGTCCGCCCAATATGTAGAACCGGATAACTGTTTTAGTTTCCGACCAGCCCATTAATTCATAATGATGATGAAGCGGCGCCATTTTAAAAACGCGCTTGCCCCTTAATTTAAACGACACAACCTGAATAATTACAGAAGCGATTTCCAATACAAATACTCCGCCGATAATAAGCAATAAAATTTCTTTTTTTGTGATAAGCGAAATTACCGCAATTACGCCGCCCAACGAAAGAGAGCCGACATCTCCCATAAAAACTTCCGCAGGATGAGCGTTAAACCAAAGAAATCCCACGCATGCGCCGGCTGCGGCTAAACAAAATACTGTTAATTCTCCCGCTTCCGGAATATACGGTATACCGAGATAATCTGAAAAATCAATGCGTCCTGTTATGTATGTAATAACAGCAAGCGTCAGAAAAACGATTATTAAAAGACCTGCCAATAATCCGTCCAAACCGTCGGAGAAATTAACAGCGTTTGATTCGCCTACAACAAGCAGAACCGCAAACGGTATCCAAAGCCATCCCATATCCAGAACAGGCTCTTTAAAAAACGGAATAAAAAGCGCGGTCGTCTGCTCTCCGTCTGTAAAATAAATGACCAACACTACGGCGATTGCCACCGCAAACTGCCCTGCGAGTTTCGCCCACGCCGGAAGCCCGGCGGAATTCTTGCGCGTAACTTTCAGGTAATCATCAATAAAACCGATTATGCCGAACGCTAAAAAGGCGCCCATTGTAATCCAGACAACCCTGTTCTGCAGATTTCCCCAGAACAGCATCGAGATAATTACAGCCATTATAATAAATATTCCGCCCATGGTCGGCGTTCCGGTTTTTACAAGATGAGTCTGCGGTCCGTCTTCGCGCACAGACTGCCCGATTTTTAATTTTTTTAAATACTCAATTATTTTTCCGCCGAAGATAAAACAAATAAGCAATGTTGTCAGGGCGGCAAACGCGCTTCGGAATGTCAGATAACCAAAAACACGGAACGGCGTAAATATGCTGTACAGCCATTCTATCAACTCATTAAACATTGAAACCTCCGCGGGAGACTTCGCCGGAAGTCCCGTTAACATTTACAAGCATATCGCTTAATCTTTCAAGAGCGCATCCTCTCGATCCTTTTAAAAGAACAAGATCGCCTTGTTTCACGAAACTGTTTAAAGCCTGTGAAAGTTTATCAATCTCGTTTGTGTAAAAATAATTTTTCCCGTTATCTGCAAGACTGCCGGCGGCTTTCTCAATTTCCCTGCCGAAAAGAAATACCATTCTTGCCATGGAAACAGAAAGCAGAAATCCAAGCTTTTCATGTTCTGCGGCTGAATTGCTTCCCAATTCCAGCATGTCGGCTATAACATAAACTTTTCTTCCCGGCCATTCAAGCGAATCGCAGAACTCAATGCTCCTTGCTGCAGATTCTGGATTTGCGTTATAACAATCGCGGATAACAGTTGTGCGTCCGTTCAGAATTTCAAGCCTGCCGAAAAGAGGCTTAACGGATTCCAGCCCCTGTTTTATAGCTTTCGCGCTTACAGGAATTTCTTTTGCTATCGCTATTGCCGCCATCGCGTCTTCAAAGCTGTGTTTTCCAGGAAGCGCAAAATGAATTTTTTCTCCCGCCCAATAAATTTCTGTTCCTTCAAGACCAAGGCTGCTTATCCCTTCAAATTCTTCAAAACAATCCGCGCCGAAATATTTTATTTTTCCTCTAACGCCGTCTGCAAGATCGTCCGCAAACTCATCATTATCGGGAACCAGCGCGGCATCGCCATCTTTTAAATATTTATATATATCTTTTTTTTCGTTAACGATCTTTTCTTTACTGCCGAAATATTCGATATGGGCAGAACCAATATTTGTAACAAGCGCGATGTTTGGTTTAAGAACTCCGGCGATTTCTGAAATTTCTCCGGGTCTGTTCATTCCAAGTTCAAAAATTCCAACTTCATGATGATCCCTTACTTCAAAAACCGAAAGAGGCAGACCTGTTTCCGAATTAAGATTTCCTTCGTTTTTAACAATATTTTTTTCGCAGGAAATAATCGCGGCTGTTATTTCTTTTGTTGTAGTCTTGCCCGAAGAGCCCGTAATTCCAACCTTTAAAAGTTTTGGAAATTTCTTAAGATAAATTCTTGCCGCATCCTGTAAACCTTTCAGCGTATCTGGAACAGCAATTAAATCTTTTTCCATTTTTTGCGCAATATCAACAAGATTAAAACTATCCAGCTTTGAAACATCGACAATTGCAGCTGACGCGCCCGCTTTAAAAGCGGTTTCTACAAAACTGTGCCCGTCGCTTCTTGAGCCCTCAATCGCAATAAAGAGAGCGTCTTGTTTTACGTTACGCGAATCTATTGTTACAGAAGAAAAACCGGATTTAAGAGAAGAAAAAGAAATATGACGCGCGCCGAGAGCCTGAGACAACTCGGCAAAACCCAGCAGGTTAGTACTCATGCCCCTTCCCTCCCGTTATGCGAACCTGAAGATAATACTCAGGCGGTATCTTCTGCAAAGCCAGCTCTTCGCGCGCAATATGATCAATTCTTTCAGGAGACGAATATTCGGCGATTCCTGCAATAAGACGTTTGTTGCTTTCTATCCATTCCTTTTGCGTTTGTTCAAGCCGGATTAATTCTCCGGAAAGATCACGGTACCGGTTTGACTGCCAGACTAAAAGACCGAGAAACAAAGGAATGGTTAAAACAATAAAATACAGCAGCAAATACCTTTTAATCATTGCAGTCCTCGTCTAAAACTTTTTCTGCTACCCGAAGCCTTGCGCTTCTGGAAGGCGGATTGCGTTCAATCTCGTCTTTCGCCGGCGTAATGCCTTTTTTTGTGAGTAAATTGACTGAACGCCTGCCGCTACATTTACATATCGGCGCTTGTTCCGGGCAGGAACAGTCTTTATTCATTGTACGAAAGAAGTTTTTGACAATTCTGTCTTCCAGTGAATGAAAACTGATAATCCCGAGCCGTCCCCCCGGCTCGAGAACCCTAAGCGCCGCCTCAAGGAGCGATGGAAGCCGCGACAACTCTCCATTTACAGCGATCCGCAGGGCTTGAAAAGTCCTGGTCGCCGGATGAATCGGTCCGTGCCTGTAAGACGCAGGCACAGCTCTATGAACCAAATCAGCAAGAGCTGATGTAGTTGTAATTGTTGATTTTTGTCTCTCGCTTACGATGAGCGCGGCGATTTTACGCGAAAATTTCTCCTGCGCATTGTTATATAAAAGATCAGCCAACTCGCGTTCGGGCAGTCTTGCAATAAGGTCTGCCGCGGTAATTCCCTGCGAATTATCAATGCGCATATCAAGGTATTCGTCTTTTTCAAAAGTAAAACCTTTACCGCTTTTTTTATAATGGTAGGAACTTACGCCCAAATCAAAAAGAATTGTATCGGGACGTTTAAATTCCGAAGGATAATCCGCAAAGAAATCATGAGACCAGCCAGAATAAAAGTGAATACGATCCGCAAAAGGCTCCAGCCGCGTTTTTGCGATGTCAAGAATACCGCTGTCTGCGTCAACAGCGATAATTTTTACGTCAGCGAAGCTTGACATGATCGCGTAACAGTGTCCGCCTTCTCCGGCATTCGCGTCAATCATTAATTCGTTTTTTCCCCTGGGACCGAGCAGATTGAGAACTTCATCAAGCATTACAGGATTATGCGCATAGTCCATTATCAGTCAATACCCCTTTGTTTTTTGATTCTCCTGCTGAGTTCTTCAGCCGCGGAAGCGACTTCGGCGGAGTTATCTTCAATATCCTCATTACTGTAATCGCCGTAACTCTTGGAATCCCAAATCTCAATATGATCCATTGCACCTAACACAATGCAGTCCTTGGTTATATTCGCGTATTCGCGCAGACTGTCGGAAAGCTGAATCCTTCCCGAAGAATCAATCTTCTGTTCAATTGCGGAACCGATATATTTCCTGACAAGACGGCTGTCTTTCCTGGAGAACGTATCAATATTTTCTTCGATAATATTTCCCACCTTCTCATCCCACTTGTCTCTTTCATAAAGCCATATACATCTATCAACGCCTTTGCTGACAACAACATGAAAAGCGTTTAATCTTTCGCGCAGTTCTTTGGGTAAAGTAATGCGGTTTATATCGAGGATTGCATTATATTCGCCTGATAATTTCGTCACCCTTTTACTCCCATTTAAACCCATTAAGACCCATATACTCCCATTCTACCCCAAATTTAAAATACGTCAAGTACTATTCATAATATTTTTACAAATTTATGATAATTTTTACAAATTTTGCTATACATTTGTGTAGCAAAACAGGATAATTGCCAGAAAACGGCTCTTTAGTTATGATTAATCATGCAGATAAATGAATATTTCATCGTTTTCCCGGAAGGCGATATCCAGGAAATACAGGGACGGCTCCCGTTTAACAGCCTCGTTGACATGAACGGAAACATCCTCTACCCTCCCCTGCCGACCAGCAGGATGATAGCTTTCAAGGTAAAAGGAATTAAAACCGAAGAAAGAACAGGTCTAACAGAAGTCTATCATTTTCTTGATTTAGTCAGCGCTGTAGAATTAGAAGAATACATAAATGAAAACTAAATCTCTTTTAGCGGAAGCTCAAAGATTTAAAAATTCCATAGGAACCAGAAACGAAAGTTCGCTCCATAAAAAATTAAAATTTCAATATACGGGAGCAGGAGGAAAAAGCGAGGTTGATGTCGGCGAGTATGTCGCTGACGGAGTCCGAAAAGACGGTGAATATATTGAAGTGCAGACAGGAAATTTCGCTCCTCTAAAAAAGAAGGTAAAAGAATTCGCTTCTCTTGGAAAGGTGCGGATCATCCATCCTATCGCCGTTATGCGAAATATCGAAGTTTATGATACTAAAGATAAATTGCTTTACAAACGAAAAAGCCCCGTACACGGCTCTCTGTGGAACTTGTTTGAAGCTCTTCTTCACGCACCGGAATTGCCGCTGTTAAAGGGCGTTACAATAGAAGCAGTCCTTGCGGATATTACCGAAAAACGCGTCAAAGACGGCAAGGGTTCATGGCGGCGCAAGGGTATCAGCATTAAAGACAAGGAACTGTCCGCGTTTCATGAGAGCGTAATTTTTTCAAAGCCGAAAGATTATCTGCGTTTTATTCCGTTTAAAAAAGGCGAAGAGTTCACAGCCGCCTCCCTTGCAAAAGAGGCGAATATCGAAAAATGGACAGCGGGAAAAGTCCTCTATGTGCTGACAAAATTAAAGGTCGTTAAAAGGATTGGAAAAAAACGAAACGCCTGGGTTTATGTAAGGTAGAAATATTGATTATTAATTATTCTTTGTAATTAAATCCCTAATATCTTCCGCGCAGGACAGCTCCAGCGCCTTCTCTGCCAATTCCTCGGCTTTTTTCACAGTAATACCTGCGATTGCCCGTTTTGCTGCGGCGACAGAAGCCGCTCCCATGCTAAGTTTACGCAGTCCCAGACCGATAAGTAACGGAAGCGCGTTTATATCGCCGCCCAGTTCGCCGCAGATTGATAGCGGCTTTTGCGCTTCCTTAAAAGCGGTAACAATATTTTTAATCAGCCTGAACATGCCAGGATGGTACTGATTGTAATAATTTTCGACTGAACCGTTCAGGCGGTCTGCGGCGCAAAGGTATTGGCACAAATCGTTGGAACCGATGCTTGCAAAATCAACCTCTTTTACGGCAAGGTCTGCTGCAAAAGCAATGCCCGGTATTTCTATCATTATTCCAATTTTATATTCATTTACTTTTATATTATTTTTGATCAGATCACTGTGAACTTCGGCAATAATATTTTTCGCTTTGCGGATGTCTTCGACAGAACTTATCATTGGAAGCATCAGCCACAGATTGCCGAATACCGACGCGCGAAGCACAGCTCTTATTTGTGTTTTAAAAATTTCAGGATTACTGAAACAAAACCTAATGCCGCGGTTTCCAAGAAACGGGTTTTTTTCGCGTTTAAAAACAATGCCAGGAATTTCCTTGTCTCCTCCGATGTCAATCGTGCGGATATAGACAGGCTTTTTGCCGTAAGTTTTAAGGATTGTTTTGTAAGCTGCAACCTGCTCTTCTTCCGAAGGCAGGGACTCTTTCTGCATAAATAAAAATTCTGTTCTGAAAAGACCTGTAAAATCTGTATAACTTTCCGCTTTTATTTCATCATCATTTAAGCCGGATATATTAAGACCGATATCGATTTTTTCCCGGCAGAACGTGCGTCCTTCCATATTGCGGAAGACTTCGGTTTCCTTTTTATCTTTATAAAATGCCGCGCCTTTTTTTATATATTCATTTACTGTATCATCATCGGGAGAAAGAATTACTGTTCCTTTTTTTGCGTCAACTGCGGCTAATTGTCCCTGTTTTACAGTTTCCAGCAGCCCATCAATTCCCAGAACAGCGGGGATTCCGTAACTTTTAGCGATAATCGCGGTATGAGATGTAATTCCTCCCTGCTCTGTCAGAATAGCAAGAACTTTTTCCCTGTCCATTCCGGCGGTATCAGAAGGTTTTAAATCGCGGGCTGCAACTATCACCGGTTCTTTGAGTGCAGACAAGCTGCTTGTTTTCTGCCCATACCATAACTTTAAAAGACGAGCGCGGACATCATCAAAATCCGCGGCGCGTTCTGCAACTAACGGATCTGGCGTTTTGCGCAGCACGCCAAGAACTGTTTCATAAACCTGGTAAATAGCCCAATCGCCTGCCCAGTGTTCATTCAAAATCCTTGCTGGAATTTCTTCGTTTATGATGATATCTTCTACAATTTCCTTATGAGCGTCAAAAATTTGCGCTTTTGCAGGATCGACTTTTTGTATTGATAATCTGATAGATTCTAGTTCAACAATCGCTTCATTTTTAATTAACAGATAACGATCCAGATGCGACTGCTCCTCTCCCGAAGAGACAATATTTTCCGCAGGTATTTTGAATTTTTCGTTATAAATAAATATGCTGCCAGCCGCAGCTCCCGGGGCAGCGCCTTTTCCCTGTAAAACCATAATATAAAGGCTGCCTTTAATGGCAGCCTTTTAGTTTAATTACCAGCCGTCAACCATGTCGTCAGGATCACGGTGATGCTCTGTAAACAGGTCTGTCTCTGCGCGAAGATCGTCAAAGTAAATATAATAACTTCCGTACGCTTCCAAAGGATCGCAGTCAATTCTAAAGCCCATTATTTTAATGCCGAAGTTTCCGCTGTGATGATAACTTCTTTGGATAACGCCGTTCACGCCGTCATCCGGAGCCGGCGGAATGGGAACAGTCAGTTTCTGCCAGCCCATGAAGTTTAATTTTCCCATGTGGAACTCGTAGTATCTGCCGAAGAAATCCTGAATAAGAAGAACGAGTTCGTGATTAAAATTACGTCCCGCAACCCATACGGAAACAGTTTTTGTAATGCCTTCAATCGGAATTGGGCGTGTAGGATAAATCATGAAACTGTTATAGCCCCTGCGAAGGAAATCTACTCTTGTACCCAGTACATGAATATCGGGAATATTTAAACCTTCTTCTTCCGGGATCGGCACTTTAGCGGCAGGACCTGCAGGTCTATCGCGGTTTCCGCCGAATAATCTGGATGTAGTATAACCTTCGTCACTGGACATTGTAGATCTCCAGAAACCTTCATGTTCAAACTTATCAACAGATACTTCTTTTATATACTGCTGTGCTGATTCAATCCCAATCATATCAGCGCGCGGCGTACCGACTTCCTGCTGCTGTGCAAAAACAAAAGCGCTAATACACAATATTATGGCGACAAATAGAAACTTCTTCATTTTAATACTCCTTAATTGTTTGACCAGATACTATCTACATAATCCGGATCGGCCAAGTCATTGCCGTCAAACAGATTTTCAAGCACATCAGTTAGTACCTTTAATTGTTTTACATAAATGTAGAAATTATCGACTCTTTCAACAGGCTGTGTCCATATTCTGAATTTAACAAATTTCAAACCTGCATAAGACGGCAATGTTGGTCTTGCCTGAGGAATATTTGTTGGTACATTTACACGATGATTTTTCCAGCCAACATGAGCAATATCAGCAATCCTGAGAGTGTGAATTACTCCGCGGTAATCGCGCAAAAATATTTCGACATAATATCTGAGATTCGCTCCCCAAATCCACATATCGATATTGGCAACTCTGCCGGGAATTTGTATTTCGTACGGAGCTTCACTTGAATCACCGGCTAAAACAGGATATAAATCGATCCAGTTATAACCTCTTCTGTCAAATTGACCATGAATACCTAAACTTCTTGTTCCATCAGCAGGTTTATTGCCGAAAGCAGCAATCGGCCATGCGTCAACATATCCGATTTTTGGATATTTATCCTCGCTGCCGTCGTTGGTCGTTACTACATTACCGTTATTATCTCTAACCGCCGAAGCAAATCTGCTGGCTTGAGTTTTCCAAACATACGGATCGTCATTAGCTCCGTTAAATGTTTCCAGAACCCTAGTTTCGAAACTAACGAAATTGTCATCTAAAGTGAATCCCGGAAAAACCGTTATGCATGCCCAAACAATCAGGCAAATAATTTTGAAACTGCCTTGTTTCATCCTTAACTCCTTATTTAAAACCTTATTTTAATTATATTTGTTTAGCTAATACTTGTCAAGAATCATGTATTATTTTATGTATATTACCTTATTTTACGCAATATGGTTTTATCAATTTTTTCGGCATCCGGTATCAGGAATTTTGATTTGATCAGTCCTTCTTCCTCTCCGGAAACAGCCAGTTTAACTGCCTGAACAGCCTGCGCCCAGGGTGAATCATCAATGATTAAAATGACGTTTGCGGGCGCAAGAGACGGGTCAAGCCACGAATATAAGATAACCGGTATGCCGCGCGTATTTTCCAGATACTCAGCTCCGCTTCCTGCCAAAATAATACAAGAAAGACCTAAAATTTGATAATAATCGGAAAAAGCAGTATAAAACCACACTTCTGGCGGGTTTTCATCCTCATTTATGCCCTTTAGGAAGGAGGATCTAACCTTTGTTCCATGTAAACGATTAAAAAGCGGCTCCAAAAAGGCAATCATATATCTTTTAATTACAACATCATCCGAATCTTCATTTACTGATTCTACCGGAGACTTAATGGAAGCGGCAACAATGCCGGCTTTATAAAAATCAGTTTCAATATCAGTCTTATACCTGAATAAATTGGCGGAAGTATTAATATCTTCCGAATTTCTGCCTTCCAGAATTACAACGCGGATATCAGGGTTCAGCGCATGGTAAATTTCAGCAGATTTGGCAAACCGCATGGGAAACAACACACAATACGGCTGACTGGAAAAATTTTGAACAGCAAATGGAATCATGTCATCGCTGACATCATTTGCAACCGAGACAGTTTTTACATTACGAAACATGACCAGCGAATTGCTAATAGTCTGATTACGGAGCCTTTTAGTTCCATAAAGGTTAATAAATGATTCATCTATAACAATCAGCACGGGAGAACGGGTTTGAAAGACGGCAAAAAGAATTATTAAAATAATGCCGATAAGAGCAGCTGTTAATATCAATTTGTTAAATTTTATCTTCATTATTGTTAGTTTTAGTATTATATCATTATTAATTGGCAGTGAGGAGTTGGAAGCCGGAAATTTTTAGTACCCGTAACCGTAACCATTATCAATACTACACTTCCAATTATTGGTTATTTGCCCATTGACCAATGTATAAGAATAACATTATTATAGAAAAAAATACCCTAAGGAGATAAAAAAATGACAAGTTATAAAGAGTTAGGTCTTGTAAACACTAAAGACCTTTTTAAAAAGGCAGTTTCGGGCGGATACGCTCTTCCGGCGTATAATTTTAACAATATGGAGCAGATGCAGGCTATTATTCAGGCTTGCGTCGAAACAAAATCACCTGTTATTTTGCAGGTTTCTTCCGGCGCGCGTAAGTACGCTAACCAGAATATCCTGCGCAATATGGCGCGCGGCGCTGTGGAATACGCCCATGAGCTTGGCTACGACATCCCCATAGTCCTTCATCTGGATCACGGCGATTCCTTCGAAATTTGCAAAGATTGTATCGAGACAGGTTTTTCTTCCGTTATGATAGACGGCTCGCATTTTCCTTATGACGAAAATGTCGCCTTAACAAGAAAAGTCTGCGAGTTCGCTCATTCACAAAAAGACTATGTTACAGTCGAAGGAGAGCTTGGAGTTCTTGCGGGAGTGGAAGATGATGTTTCATCAGAACACAGCCATTATACGCAGCCGAGCGAAGTTATCGACTTTGTAAACAAAACCAAGGTTGATTCTCTTGCAATCTCCATCGGCACAAGCCACGGAAGAGCGAAGTTTAAACCTGAGCAATGCACAAGAGACGCAAACGGTATTTTGATTCCTCCTCCGCTCCGCTTCGACATCCTTGAAGAAATAGAAAAACAAATTCCCGGTTTCCCCATTGTTCTGCACGGCTCATCCTCAGTTCCCATTGATTATGTGCATATGATAGAAAAATACGGCGGAAAATTAAGCGACTCGGTCGGCATCCCCGAAGATCAGCTTCGTAAAGCGGCAAAAAGCGCTGTCTGCAAAATCAATATCGATTCTGACGGACGGCTTGCGATGACTGCGCTTATCCGCAAGGTATTCTTTGAAAAACCGGATGAATTTGATCCGCGCAAATACTTAGGTCCTGCACGCGATGAACTAAAGAAATTATACGCTCATAAAAATCAAAATGTACTGGGATCAGCAGGACAGGCGTGAAAACAAATTTCTCAATGATTCCCCTGGTGCTTTCGAAGAATTTGAGTTTGGGAAAAAAAGCCGCCTCCAGTTTATTCAGAATCGGCAGGGCGCATTTTATTCCAAAGCGCGATTATGGTTATAATCACTTTAAAAACCTTTCGCTGGTTTATTTTAAACCGACAGGAGCATGTAATCTGCGCTGTAAAATGTGCGGACAATACGGCGAAAAAGGCGTTATGAACGAGATCGCCGCCGTTGAAAATAAAAAGATTCTCCCTCTTGAAACATGGAAAAAATTTATAGACGACATTGCGGTACAAAAACCTGTAATTTATGTTTGGGGGGGAGAGCCTTTTCTTTATCCTGACCTTTTTCCGCTGTGCAAATACATGATAGATAAGGGGCTGCTAGTAAGCGTAAACACAAACGGAACACTAATGGAGCGTCATGCAGAACAAATTGTAAAAGACAGATGGAGCACCATTTTTGTTTCCCTGGATGCCTTCCGCGATGTAAATGACAATCTTCGCGGCAAAGGCTCTTACGATAAAGTCATCGACGGCTTTAAAGCAATCAACAGAGAAAAAGAAAAACAAAAAACAAAGTATCCGCTTTTATCGATTGTAACCTGCGTAACAAATAAAAATTATACAGACCTCGCAAATCTTTCCGAGGCAAGCAAAGAATATAAACTTGATATGCACATTTATAATCTGGGCACATACACAAACGACAACATTGTCGCAACGCAAAAAAGATTTATGAAAGAAAAACTCGATACCGACATTGACTGTCTAGAGGCGTACAACACAGGATACAATCTTGGAATTGACGGACAAAAACTCCATGATATTTTATTTGATATTCAGGAAAAAAATTACGGGCATCCTGTACTAACGGTTCCGGCTTTAAACCCGCAAAAAACACACACCTATTACGCGGAACTTGAAACGCCCGTGCGTAATCAATGCGTAGTTCCATGGTGCCAGCTAAATGTAAACTACAACGGAGACGTGCATTTCTGCGCCGATTATCCTGATTACATTTTAGGGAATATTAAAGACAAGGAAATAAAAGAAATTTTTAACGGAGATCGCGCCAATAAATTCAGAAAAGCCCTGCGTGAAAGCGAAGGCGGGATGTTTCCCGGTTGTTTAAGATGTTACCAAAATATGCTGTTTGGGAAAAAGATAAAAGGCTTTTAGATACAAATAATCACAAATTCTTTTATAACATAACCTGCCAATATGGCGGCTGCGCGCAGCCTTTGCGGCTAGAATGGCAGAAATTTAAAAAAGTGTAATGCGACGAGTCCGCTTGTTCGTAAAGGCTGCTATGCTGTATTTTTCATTGATAAACTTTATACATTATATAGCTAAGCGGACTTGGAAACATAACTTTATTTATTGCAGCCATAGACGCCGCCAAGTCTGCGCACAGCCGCCATATTGGCGGTTTTTTACAAATCAATAAAATCAATATATGTTGTATCAGTTATCACCTCTTGTCTTTTTAAAACAAAATCACCATAATACCGAACTATCATGGATCAAATAAAATGGCTTTGGAACTACATGAAAGGAAAGAAGTTTGTCTTTTTGGGCGGTCTTATCCTTACGGGCATCACGGCAGGCATCCGTGTTGTTAACCCGGCGCTTGGGCAGAGAATAATTGACGAAGTTATTATCGGGCAAAATACATCACCGCTTATTCCGCTTCTTATCTGGATGATGGCGGTGCAGCTTATCCGCCTTGGCTTGCGTTATCTAATGATAATAATGATGGAAGTATCCAGCACTAGCGTAATGACCAGCATCCGCCGCAATATGTTTAAAACAATTCATTGGCAGGATTTCCGCTTTTTGGGACGCTTTCCGACAGGTAACCTGATGACGCGCATGACCCAGGACCTGGACATGGTGCGCCATTCGACGGCTTGGATAGCATACAATATTGTAGAAGCGATAATCCTTTTTATATCAACTTTTATTTTTTATATTTATATCAACTGGCAGCTTGCCCTGTGCCTTGTAGCTGTAACGCCTTTTATTTTAATTATAAGCAGCAGCTTTGTAAAAAGAATCAGACCGCGTTTCAGGCTTCTCCGCCAAAAGCTGACAGACCTTGGAACAGCGGTAACAGAAAATATCGACGGTAACCGCGTTGTAAAGGCATTTGCCCGCGAAGAACATGAAAAAAACCGCTTCGAAAAATATAACGCCGATTATCGCGATACAAGCTGCGAAAATGCCGTGATTACGGCAAGGTATCATCCGCTTCTGGAAGCTGCAAGCCAGTCTTTAATGGTTATCATGCTGGCTGTAGGCGGCGTTTTCCTTATCAAGGAAATGATCACACCCGGCGAGTACATGGCTTTCTCCTCGCTGACATGGGCGCTTTCTGGTCCAATGTGGATGCTCGGTCCACTCCTTGCAGACTTTGAGCGTTTTTCAACAGCGGCAAGAATGATCCGCGAAGTTACCGAAGCTCCCAAGGGAATCGGCGATATGTCAGGCGCTGTCGATATTAAGGAAAAACCTGCCGGAAAAATCGAATTCAGAGACATTAAATTGTGCATAAACGGCTCTCCGATACTTGAAGATATCAATTTTACAGCTGAAGCAGGCTCGACCATCGGTATTCTTGGAAGCACAGGTTCCGGCAAAACATCGCTTATCAATCTATTAACTCGCTATTACGAACCTGACTGGGGCGCAATTCTTTTGGACGGAGAAGACATCAGGCGTTACACATTGTCTTCGCTTAGAAAAAATATCGGCGTCGCAATGCAGGATGTTTTTTTATTTTCCGATACCGTAAAAGCGAATATCTCATACGGTAAATCGGACATGGAAGAAGATGATATTATTAAACGCGCGGTACAGGCTGACGCGGACAGTTTTATAAGGGAGATGAGCGACGGTTACGAAACGCTGGTCGGCGAGAGAGGTGTGGGAATTTCAGGCGGACAGAGACAGAGAATCGCCCTTGCCCGCGCTCTTGCGGTAAAGCCTTCAATATTGATACTGGACGATACGACATCCGCGGTAGACAGCGAAACAGAACAATACATTCAAAAGCAGTTAAAGGAACTTGACTTCCCCTGCACAAAAATTATTATCGCCCAGAGAATTTCTTCTTTTAGGGGAGCGGATTTAATTTTAGTCATGGACAAGGGAAAAATCATCGAACGCGGCACACACTCGCAGCTTCTGGCTCTGCGCGGGTATTATCACAAGATTTGGTCATTGCAGAATAACGCAGGCATTGACGCTTTAAGCGGCGGGGAGGGCATATAAATGTTGAGGGCGAAAAAACATAAACAGGAAACGGCAAAAGATCGCAACCGTTACGATGTTGACGAATATCTTGACGAGAAAGTAAGTCTTTTTAACATAAAGCGCGTTGTCGGCTATTTAATAAAAGCCCAGGGACCTTTAAAACTTTCTCTTTTATTCAGCATATTGGCGTCTTTATCATCGCTTGTAGGTCCTCTCTTTGTAAAGAGAGCGTTAGACGAAGCTGTTCCGAATAAAGACATAAATCTCCTTCTTACGATGGCGCTGTTCCTAACTGCCTCAATAATAGTAAGCATCGCATTAGGCGCCGTCAGAAACGTTCTTGTCGCAAAAGCCGGAGCCGGCATTATTCACGATATACGATTCGATCTGTTTTCGCATCTGCAGAAACTATCGTTTAGTTTTTTTGACAGCCGGCCTCACGGAAAAATATTTGTGCGCGTTGTGCCTTATGTAAACAGCGTATCAGACGCGCTTTCCAACGGCATTATCAATTTTATAATCGAAGTTTTAAACATAATTTTTATCATCTTTTTTATGTTCCAGGTAAGCGGGCATTTGGCGGTAATGACTGTTTTGGGGCTTCCCGTTTTTGCGGTTTTTATTTTACTGATAAAACCGGCTCAAAGAAAAGCGTGGCAGGACGTGTCAAATAAAGGCGCGAACCTTAACGCTTATGTGCAGGAATCAATTGACGGAGTGAGAGTTACCCAGGCTTTTGACCGACAAACAAAAAACATCGGCATCATGGACAAACTGACAAAGGAACGCAACAAGGTATGGATGAAGGCGATTTATATTTCCAACACTGTGTGGTTTTCTACAGAGACGATAAGCCAGCTAGTTTTTTCGTTTGTATACATCATGGGAGTTTACTGGATGGTTCCGATGGCAAGTTTCGGAATGCTGCTTGTTATGGGAAATTATGTATGGCGTTTCTGGCAGCCGATAATTAACCTTGCAAACATCTACAATACTTTTATTACAGCTATGGCGTACCTTGACAGAATTTTCGATACAATCGCGGAACCTGTTTCAATTAAAGATATTCCAAACGCTGTGGAGTTTCCGTTTGTACGCGGACATGTCGAGTTTCAAAATGTGAATTTCAGCTATGACGGCGTCCGTAAAGTGCTAAATAACATTAGTTTCAACGCGCATCCCGGGCAGAGCATCGCAATTGTAGGACCTACAGGAGCCGGAAAAACAACAATCGTAAATCTTTTATCGCGGTTTTACAATATCGAAGACGGTCAGATTATGGTTGACGGTCAGGATATTATGAAAGTGACGCTTCATTCGCTTCGTAACCAGATGGGAATAATGCTGCAGGACAGTTTTCTTTTTACCGGAACAATTGCAGATAACATCCGTTACGGGAAACTTGACGCGACAGACGAGGAAATCCGCGCGGCGGCGGAATTAATCGGCGTTCACAGCTTTATCGAAAAACTGCCGCAGGGCTACGATACTCCGATTACAGAGCGCGGAGGCGGCATTTCCGCGGGAGAGCGGCAGCTGCTCGCCTTTACGCGCATGTTAATTTCCAATCCGCGGATTTTAATTCTTGACGAAGCGACAAGCAGCATCGATACGGGAACCGAGCAGCTTGTGCAGGAAGGAATTAAAGCTCTGATGAAAGGACGCACCTCGTTTATCATCGCGCACAGGCTTTCTACAATCAGAAACTGCACAATGATAATGTTTATAAGCGAAGGAGAAATCGTAGAGAGCGGCACGCATGAAGAACTGATGGCGTTAAAGGGACGATATTACGAACTGTGTCTTGCGCAATACGAACAGTAAGAAATGTTTTGGAAACTCTAAAATTTAAATTTTCTTAATGGACCATCGCGGTTAATACAGCTTCGATCCAGGCGTTTGCTTCATCAGGATAAAGCGATCTAAAGGTGAGAAACTCCATTAAAGATTCGCGGTAACTGCCTGTATAATACAGAGACTGGGCATAATAAAAACGCGCGCGGGCTTCTATATCTCTGGATCTTGGAAGCGAAAGATAATGCTGCAGTCTTATTCCGGCGCTTTCCCAGTCAAATTTCACAAAACATTCCATGACTATCTGAAACAACGCCGAATCCTCGCCGCCTGTCGGAGCTACAAGATCGACAGAAAAAACACGCGGGTTTTTAAGGTCAAGAGGTTTTTTCTGCGGCATCCGGGCATCGCGAAGCATATCCGCGGATTCTATACTTAAAGGAATTTGNTACGGAATCTCTGTAATAAAAAAACTTTCGGAAATCGCGTTGTGCAGTGTCAGCATNGGCAGNGGAATTGGACGCAAGGATCGNTCCTGATTCTGATCGCTGAAAATTGTTACGGCGGAAACAGTCGANTTAACTCCATTTATTATTCTGATATTGCCGCTTGATATTTCATCTTCATAAACAATCGCATAGTACCATGAAAGACCGGGAACGGGAGAGTCAGTAAAAGGAGACCTGACTCTTGACTGAACAATAACTGCATTAAGAAGATCCTGCGGCTGCCGGACAGGATGAGTGCTTCGGTAAAGNATCGCGTTTTTACGCGGACTTGCCATTTCAAAAGTGATGATCACTTTATCTCCGTCCTGGTTTGCCCTTATATTGTAAATGCCGTCAGTATATTCCTCCNGCATTAATTCAGGAGAACTCAGCATTATTGGCGGCAGAGTATCAGAATCGGGGATTAAACTTGCGCTGTTTATGCGCGGAAGAATAACATCATACCTGCGCCCGGATATATCGCTTGCGGCGATAAAGTAAAAGAGGTTTTGCATATCATCGGAATCGTCAATATAATACTGCTCGCCGTATCTTACAATAACCGGTCTTATATTTGCCGGAACTGATCCGCTGAAAGGACGCGCCGCCCTGTAAATATAAACGGGTCCTCTGGCATCAGGCGAATCTGTCCATGTAAGTCTAATTAAATTATTTCTTGATTCAATCTTGATATCTGAAACATAAGGCGTATTGTTTCTGCCTTGAGCAAAGAGATTCGTCCCAACTGCCAACAAGAGTAAAATAATAACCAGAGAAAACTTTTTCCCCATTTAATTAATATTTTAATCGTTTTATGTCTCAAATTCCATAGATAATAAAAATTTTTATTCGCATGCGGGTTTAATACCTCGTCCCTTTAGGGCGGGGTTGTTGATTCCTGACTGTATTGTAATTTATATAGACTTGAGTATATACCGTCTTTTTCAACCAGTTCATCGTGGGAGCCTTCTTCCACGAGGCGGCCGTTGGAAAGGACTAAAATGCGGTCTGCGTCTTTAATCGTGGAAAGCCTGTGGGCGATGACAAATGAAGTGCGCCCGGAAAGCACTCTTTTTATTCCAAGCTGAATGAGCCGCTCTGTTTCGGTGTCTATCGAACTAGTCGCTTCATCTAAAATTACAACACGCGGATTATGGGCGATGACCCTCGCAAAACTGATTAACTGCCTCTGCCCTGTAGAAATATTCGCGGCTCTTTCGGAAAGGACGGTTTTATACCCATCAGGCAAGGCGGATATAAATTCATGCGCATGTACTGTCTTCGCGGCTTCGATGATTTCTTCCTGCGATAAATCGAGTCCCAGGCTGATATTTTCTTCTATTGTGCCGGAAAAAAGAGTTACATCCTGGGTTACAGGCATAATTGAGTTACGCAGATTGTTAAGCGCAATATTTTTTACCGGCGTTCCGTCAAGGCGTATTTCGCCCGAATTAATATCCCAAAGACGGGTTAAAACATTTATAATCGTGGTTTTTCCCGCTCCTGTATATCCTACAATCGCCGCCATCTCTCCNGGTTTTATTGAGAATGTAAGNCCCTTTAAAACATCCTCGCCTTCTTTATACGCGAATTTCACATTGTCAAACTCAACATGTCCCCTTACAGTATCCTGCTGTAAACTTTCCCCTTGTTTTACATTATCTGTTATGTGCTCATTTGTATCCTGCAGCTTGAATATTTTTTCGCCTCCTGCCATCGCAGACTGAAGCATCGTATATTTTTCCGCAATATCAGTTACAGGCTGAAAAAACATCTGAACAAGACTTATAAACGCGATTAATGCGCCTAACGAAAGAGACATCGACAAAGCCATTTTGCTTCCCACGACAATNACAATCGCCATTGTCAATGTAGAAAACCATTCGACCAGCGGTCTGAANGTTGCAAAGACATACATCTCNGCGAGATTCGCGTCAAGAAACTCCTGATTGCCTTCCCTGAATTCCTTTAAACTTTTTTTCTCCTGCCTGAAAAGCTGTACAACCTGCATCCCTGCAAGCCTCTCCGCAAGATAAGCGTAAACTTTTGATGAAGCTGTCCGCTGTCTTCTGAACGCATCGCGCGCCTTAACGCGGCTTACTAAAGTGGCTATAAAAACAGGCGGTAAAGTAATTAAAACTACAAGAGCCATATTGGGAGAAAGAATAAACATGGTAACAAGGGTTCCAGCCATTATTGCGATATCTTTTAAAAAGGCGACAAGCACAGTTGTAAAGAATTCATCCATTGTCTGAACATCGCTTGTCAGCCGNGTAACGATTCTTCCTACAGGATGCCGCGACAGAAAACCTGTAGACTGGGAAATTGTTTTTGTATAAAGCCCGATGCGAATATCNTTTAATACGCGCTGAGTCATAAGATTTGCAGTCCATGTCTGAACAAATGTAAAAACAAAAACAAATGCCAGCAATATTAAATAAATAACACAGCCGTATATCAGATAATCNATATTTTTAACGAGTATGCCGTCATCNATAATCCGCTGAAGCANCAGCGGAATTACAAGTTCACCTAACGTTGAGATAACAAGAGCCGCAAGAGTAATAAAAACAAGGCTTTTATACGGCTTAAGATATGAGAGAATGCGCCGGACAATGCGGCTGTCATATTCTTTTGTAATATCATCAGTGTCAAAATAACTTTCAGCCATTTTCATTCCTCTCAAGCCGCTGGAAAGCGGCCATCCTGCTGTAAAAGCCGCCGGCGGAAATTAACTTTAGCGGCTCTCCGTATTCAAGGATTTTTCCCTTGTCCAAAACCAGCACATTATCGGCATGTTTAAGCGTAGAAACNCGGTGGGAGATAATTATTGTTGTGCGCTCTTTTCTTTCATTCCAGAGCGCCTGTAAAATTTTCTGTTCTGTTTCATTGTCAACCGCGGAAAGAGAGTCGTCTAAAATGAGAAACTCGCTGTCCATTACCGCGGCTCTTGCAATGGCAGTCCGTTGTTTCTGNCCTCCTGACAGCGTAAGCCCGCGTTCTCCGACAAGCGTATCTTTGCCCTGCTGAAAAATTTCCAAATCCTTTTCCAGTGATGCGAAAGAAATTGCCTTTTCAACTGATTCCGGTTCATAATCATCTTTTCCAAAAGCTATGTTATTCGCTATAGTATCCGAAAAAAGATAACTGTCCTGCGGACTAAGGGCAAAAAGTTTACGCAGCTCTTCCAGATTCCAATCGCGGACATCAACTCCAAAAACACGCACACAGCCTGCAGGCGGATCAATCATCCGCATAAAAGTTTTAATCAGGGTCGATTTACCGGAGCCTGTCTTTCCCATAATGCCAAGCCACTGCCCGCGGTTAATTTTTAAATTTATTTTTT
>JGI24695J34938_10000448_pt1 | contig 39903 bp, 32 predicted proteins | sample TergutCo191P3_FD_34938 | JGI IMG/M metagenome (IMG submission 34938)
CGGCATACATGGCGCTCATGTTGTGATTAATAATCATAATTAACCCTCCATAGTTTTGCTTTTCTCCGGCTATCCATTGCCGAAGACGTTCCGCAGGAGCAAGATTATAAAGAGGCATCGCGCTGCCTTCCTCTAATTTTGCAATGACAGAACGAAACGACTAATTTAGGGAAGTTTTAGATGATTATTTTCACCTAACGCTTCCCGCAAATAAATCGTCTCGAACTGTCCTGCGCGTATTTGGATAACCAAATACGGCTGGAGGGATTTTGTCAAATAACTCTTGTCCGCTTGCCCGTTTCCGGGAGATGGACCAAAACCATAAATGAAAGGGGAGGGCAGCCTGATTCAACTTCCACGGACGAAGTCAAGCTGCCCAAAAACCGACCCTTCGGTTTAAGGCATCAGAGCATAGTCTGATACCCTAATTGTACAACATTATTGAAGTAAAGACAATACCGAAGTTGCTCTTTGATTTGCCTGTGCGAGCATGGCTACGCCGGACTGGGTCAGAACCTGATTCTTAACATAGTCTACCATCTGGTGTGCCATGTTAGTATCCCTGATTCTTGACTCAGATGCCTGCATGTTTTCAGCGCCGATATCAAGGCCGCGAACAGCATGTTCCAAACGGTTCTGATATGCGCCAAGGTCTGCTCTTTGTTTGTTGATGATTTTGAGAGCTGCGTCAAGTACGCCGATGCTTCTGTTTGCATCATCCGGCGCCCGGAGAGAAATAAAACCCTCGTCCGGCTGACGAATTCCCAATCCCTTTGTGGTCATGGTGCCGATAAAGACCTGCTCCCTCTGATCCATGTTTGCGCCGATATGCAGCCACATGGAAGCGGTAACTACGTTATCGCCTCTTTGGCTTGCAAAACGTCCTGTGAGCATGTTCATGCCGTTAAACTGGGCATGAGACGCAATTCTGTCGATTTCATCGACAAGAGCTGATACTTCAACCTGGATGTAAGTTCTGTCTTCTTCACTGTAGATACCGTTGGCTGCCTGAACAGCTAATTCACGCAGGCGCTGAATGATATCCTGTGTTTCCTGAAGATATCCTTCCGATACCTGGATGAATGAAATACCATTTTGGGCATTGGTAGAGGCCTGGTTAAGACCGCGAATCTGGCTGCGCAGTTTTTCTGAAACTGCCAATCCTGATGCGTCATCACCAGCACGATTGATACGGAGACCTGAAGCAAGTTTTTCCATATCTTTGGTGAGGTAAACCTGAGTTACCCCGAGGGACCTGTCCGCAAACATTGCGCTAAGGTTGTGATTAATGATCATACGATCCTCCTTGAACTATTCCGGAAGCATCCATGCTTCCGTGCATTTCCAGACTGCAAAGCAGTTTGCAAATGCGCTTTTGGTTAACTCCGTTCTTGCGAATCCGCGGAAACCCGGTTTAAACAAAGCTTACCTGTCTCATTATCGGCAGCCCGGGTAAAATACTTTAGCTTTTTTTATAAAAATTTATTTTGGAAAAACGATTAAGGGTCTGCGTTGACCGGTTTGCTGTAAGGCGCTGCCTTCCGGGAGGCTCATATCATTCGTCTCTGGTTTTTCCGCTTTTGGGGTCGGTTTTTGCGGAATCTGTTTTTTTTCTGTCTTTGATGCGGGTTTTACAGATGTTTTTGCCGGAGAAGATGACCTGGCAGCCGTTTTTTTAGGCGCAGATTTTTTTACTGTAGATTTGGCTGATTTTACGGATTTTGTTGATTTTGCCGCAGGCGTACTCTTCTTTGCCGCAGGTTTTGCCCTGGAGGCAGGTTTTTTCGCGGTTGTTTTTGAGCTTTTTGCCTTGGGAGTCGTCTTTTTGGCAGCAGGCTTTTTTGGAGATGTTTTTGTTGTTTTTGTCTTTGCAGTCACCTTCTTCACAATATACCCCTTAAAGAGAATAATATAATATGTTATTACCTAAATAATACCATAAATAAATAAAAAAGTGTATAATAATTAGATAAAAAATAAAATAATTCTTAATTAATTGCCTTAAAACATACGGATTTCCACTGCCAGAGGATAGGTCCCTTACTAATTCTTTGATTAATGGCTTCCTTTATGGCAGAAAAGTCATTTTTATCCAAAATTTTATATAAAAATCCTCCCCAGCGGGATTGTTCTGTATTAAACCATGAAGTAATGTCCTTTTCTGTTATAAGGCGCTCTTCTTTTTGGTCAACTATGGTTAAATTTGTTCTAAATCCTTCTTTTTCAAAGGCCGATACTAAATCGTTTTCTTCCCACAGGCTTGCGCTTTTTACGTTTTCGAAAAAGGAGTTTTCCGCTTCTTCCAGTTTTTCGGCAAGTCCTTCCTCTGCGCATTCCTGCACAAGAAGACGCGAAAGACGCATACCCAGTTTAGGAGGCGATGATAAAAGTATGAGGTTTCCTTTTTTTGCCAAAAGAGGCTTTGCGTTTGCCGCAATCTTTGAAGGTTCACAGGGAAGGCGGGCAGCCCTGATTACAATATGATCATATTCAGTGCATGAAAACCATTCATTACACTGCTGCAAAGTGGGCAGTAATTCACCGGTAACCGCAATTTGCGGCTTTTCGTCTTCGTTTAAAATGGAAATATAACCAAGAAGAGCGTTTTTTGCTTCCGTATTTGATACAAGCGCAGCTGTTAAACCCTCGGGGCATTTCCTTAAACTTTCCCAAAGCAAAAGACCGTCATTTGCAAGGGGAATTAAAATTCGATCCTGACGCGAGGGGGAAATTGCGGCAAACAATGTGTCTCTGTCGCTTAAAAGAAGTTTAGAACGGCCGGATTCCAGCCTTTTATACCAGCCTTCGCGCCCTTTGGAAGACGCAGACCATGTCAATAATTCACCGTCATCGTTTTCACCTAACACAATTGCCGCCTGCAGTTCCCTTTTTAATAAAACGCCTTCGCGTATTTTTCCTTCATAGCCAACTATTGAAGGAATGTAAAAAGTTCTGCCTCTTAATGTTTTAGGCAGATATTGCTGCGCAGCCCAATGATCACGGTAAGCATGAGGATATATATATCCTTCTCCGTGACCAAAACCTTCAGCGTCACGGCTTGCATCGCGCAGGTGGTTTGGAACATCAGCATCCTCTTTTTCAACTTCTTTAAGCGCGTCAAAGTAGGCAAGGGTAGTGTTTGATTTGGGCGCTGTTGCAAGATACAAACACGCGTGAGAAAGCGGAAAGTTTCCTTCGGGAAAACCAATGCGTTCAAAAGCCTGCGCGCACGAAATTACGACAGAAAGCGCCAGCGGATCTGCAAGCCCGACATCTTCACTTGCAAGGATTATCATTCGTCTGAAAATAAATTTTGGATCTTCACCTGCGCGCACCATTTTAGCGAGCCAATAAAGAGCCGCATCAGGATCGCTTCCGCGCACGCTTTTTATAAACGCGCTTATTGTATCAAAGTGGTAATCGCCTTCTTTATCGTATAAAAGCGCGCGCCTTTGAATACTTTCTTCCGCCGCGTGCATGGAGATGTGTATTTCCGTATCCAAGGACGGCGGCCACGGAGAAACGCTTGTTTCTACCGCAAGTTCGATGGCGTTTAAAAGACTTCGCGCGTCTCCGCCTGCTACTTCAACAAGATGTTCAAGCGCGCCTTCTTCAAACTGAACGTTCCAGTTGCCGTAGCCGCGCTCTTTATCGCCAAGAGTGCGTTTTGCGGTTTCCAAAAGACCCTCATATTCAAGGGGTTTTAATTGAAATATGCGGCTTCTGCTAACAAGGGCGCGGTTAACCTCAAAAAAAGGATTTTCTGTCGTAGCGCCGATTAAAATAACTGTGCCGTTTTCTACCCACGGAAGAAGAGCGTCCTGCTGCGCTTTATTCCAGCGATGGACTTCATCCACAAAGAGGATTGTTCTTTTGCTGTAAAGACGAAAACGATCATCGGCGCGATCTATTACTTCGCGGATATCTTTTACGCCTGCAAGAACGGCGTTTAACTTTTCAAATGCGGCGCGTGTTGTATTTGCGATTACTGCGGCAAGTGATGTTTTTCCGGTGCCGGGAGGACCGTAAAGAATAATCGAAGAGAGACGATCCGCCTGAATTGCGCGGCGAAGGAGTCTTCCCTGTCCTACAATGTGATCCTGCCCTACGATATCTTCCAGAGTTCTTGGACGCATTCTACCCGCAAGAGGGCTTAACGTTTGAGCATCATTTTTACTCTTTGCAGAAAATAAATCGTCCATTAATTAATTTATGGCTGTTGTTCTGCGTTCCATTGCCAGTTGTTTTCGTTGTTTGAGCCGCGATCACGATACGACCACACGCCGTTTTGCTGCGTGGATGCAAAAAGAACTTTCATTCCAGAATTGGAAGAAGACGCAGGATACACATATTGAAAAAGATGATTTACACCGTGTTTTCCAAGCGAAGTTATGAAACTTTCCCTGTTCTCCATAGTCGAATTATTTCTTATCCCCGGCCAATCAAATTCTCCTGCGGCAGCTATTTCGCCGGCGGAACCTAAAATTAATTCCATATAACCATGGGTATGGCTCGTAGACGTCGTATTTGTAATATCCTGTGTTCCTGCAAGGAGAAGATTATTTCCGGCATTGTTTTCATCAGTCCAGAGGGCAAGCGTCCCCATGTTGTTTGAAGGACGGCCAAGTTTTACATTATCCAATATAGTCACTTCCGTAGCCGTAACTCTGTATAACTGTCCATCGTCACGCGCAATTGCAACAACTTCTCCGCTGTTTAATGTAATAATTCCTGTAAAAGAAATTGAACTGGACCCGGTGATTAATGTTGCTGTACTGCTTCCTGCTGCGGAAGAAAAAATACCCTTTCCTTTCATATCTGTGCTGCTGCTTCCGCTTCCGTGACTGCAAAAATAAACTGTGGTTCCGGAAACAGCCAGATTGTTAATTGTAACTCTTTGTGCGTCATCTGCATCGATAACAGAAATACTAACAGGATCATTTTCACCCTGAAGATAATGAACGGAATAAGAATGTGAATAAGTAGAGGAATCAGTACTTCTTGCGCTTATGTACAGATAATTACCGGCTGCAAAGATAGCCTGAATGTTAATGTCCACCGGTTTTTCGGTTCCGTTTATTCCATCGCTTGATATCCATAATTTGTTGTTTTCAGAATCTGCAAATGCAGCGTAGAGGTAACTGCCGGTTGCCGCAATATCAAGCACTCTGGAAGAAAATGAAATGGAATCCCATATTGTGCCGTTAAAATACCATATGTTATATCCTGACGCTACGTACATGTTGTCTCCAAACATGACAAATTTTGTCGGAGAACCTTTTATAAGCGGATCAAGCGGAGGGTTTTGAATTGAAACAGTATAAAAAATTGGATCATCGCAGGAGATTACCATGATAAATATCGAAGTAAGTAAAAAATAAAAAAATGTCTTTTTCATTAAATCCTCTTAATAAATTAAAAATGATAACGTGCAGAAATCGTTAAATCCATAAAGTTGCCGTCACGGTTTTTGGCAGGATCACTTGTCCATTGCGGAAACCAGCTCCAGCTTGTTGTTAACCCAAATGACCAATCCATAGTTGCCTTAAAAAAGGCCGAAAAGCCGGCCCTTACGTACATGCCGTAATACCCTTGATTTAAAAATCTGTGCCATACCATTCCGATGGAAGCAAATATTGGAAATTCAAAACGGCCGAACATTAGTTGGGTACCGATTCTGACTCCAAGCGGAATAATAAAAATCGTATCTCTTGACAGTGTCGGAAGGAACAACAACCCGATTTCTCCTCCGACAAATAAATATTGGTTCAGGTGATAGGAATAAACAAGCGATCCTGTTCCGCCAACAGGAGGGGTTATATTATGATTATATTGATTCCCTTCATGGTCTAAAAAAAGAACAGGAAACGATACCCCAAGGGAAATGATAAAGGATTGATCCCCGCGAACATACGTCTCTGCGGTTATATGATCCCAGTCTGTTTCTACATCAGGGCCGTCATCATCCTGGGCAAAAAGCAGGGCAGGCAGGCTTAAAAGTATTATCAAGCAGGCAAGAGCCTTACGCATATGTTCTCCTTATGATTATAAACAATACCAGAATTATAAACTTTATTCAACAACAACCAGGGAAGCGTTTGGGTTACCGATTGGCGGCAATCTCGCTCTCAAGGGCAATATATTCAAGCAAAATAGGGTATCTTGTAAGTAAACCGCCGTACCGCTCCAGTTCTTCAAATCGAATCTGGGCTCTTATGTGTTCCTCGGCTCTTAAAGCAAATGTATTGGAGATAACATCCCGTTGTCTCGCAAGGAAATCTTCGTATAAGTCTCTAAGTATCCTGTAAAGTAAAAAATCCGGGTACCTTGCTGCATATATGGAAAGTGAAAGGTCCTGTATTTCCGGGAATTTGGATCTGATTTCAAGTTCTAATTCAGGGTCGGAATTGCCGGACATCAGATTTTCGAGCCTTTCGCTGTCGGTTCCGGAAGAAGAAAGAACACGAAGCATTAAAACCTCGATATCCTGAGCCGATTTAGCCAAATATGCATCTAAATCATCCTGATTACTCAGGTTATGACGCTGAACCAACGGTATAAGCATCTGAGGATTTATTGAAAAATGGATTTCTCCCTGTAAATCCCAGGAAAAATCAGCGGTTGTCAGACCTGCGAATGATGAATAAACATCACCTGAAGGCAAAGAGCTGTAAAAATTAAGAGGATAGCTTTTTTGTTCTAGATTAAAAACGGCTATTTTTACGTTTGTAGGTATCAACTTATACCAAACCCAGCGAAATTCGCCGGATCTTACAAGCTCTGTATCAATTCCATGAGTTTTTGAATGAATAACGCCGTATTGTCCCGGAGGAACTGCAAATTGTACCCAGCCAAACATAAAGCCTGTTCCTGCAAGAACAATAAGAATTATCAGGGTTATTAAAAACTTTTTCATACTGTTATATAATATACGTATATTGATTATTTATCAACTGTGACAGACAGGGAAAAACAGCAGGGAGTATAATGGAAATTGCGGATGAAAAGCCAAAAAAGGTTAAACTCAATTTATTAAGTTTTTCTGCATGGATTCTTACGGCCTGTTTTTTGCTGTCAATTGTTACTTTAATTATTTATCTTAACGAGAAAGATTATCCTGATGAAACGCTTTATTTATTGCTTGATATAATAAGGTATTCATCGTTTTTTCTTTTTATATGCACGTTCTACAAGCTGCTGTTAAATACTTACAGAATAATAAAACGAAGCAGCAGATTTGATATAAAGATGGTCGCTTATATTTTACTTTTAATTTATAGTTTTATTGCTTTATTGTTTGAAGCGGTTGTTGCCGCTGTATCAAGCGGTATTTAATTAAACAAGGGGAATTGATAAAGATATGAAAAAATTATTTGCATTAAGGGGCGCTGTGCAGTGCGAAAATACGCTTGATGATATTTGCGCTCAGGTTACTCTTATGTACGATGAGCTTTTAAGCATAAATAAATTAAAAGAAGAAGATATCGTTTCTGTCATGTTTACTGTGACAAACGATATTGACGTGATAAATCCGTGTACTGCGCTTAGAAAAAACGGCCGCGCTGCGGGGAATCTTGCTTTATTTTCGGCGCAGGAACCTGACAGCAAAAATTCACTGGAAAGAACTGTAAGAACGCTTATCCATTGTTATCTTGAAGAAGGTGCAAATGTACGGCATGTATACAGAAACGGCGCAGAAGTTCTCCGCCCGGATAGGGCAAAGGGTTAAAATCTTGTCTTCTCTGCCCAGAGACCCAGCGCAGGATTCGGCACGAAGAAAATGCGCTCGTTTTCTACGATGTTAAAACCCGGGTTTAGTTTGCTGATGTCGTATTTTGCCTGCATTTCTTTTAGATTGCCCCAGCTAAAACCTACCGATTCGATCTCCTGCTTTGAGACTTTATCGCCGGGGCAATAACGGATTGTAAAACGATTTTCTGATGAGCCGTGAATCAAATGAGCGGCAGCGCTTAAATTGCCTCCAAGTTCAGAATCTGCCGCCGTTTTGGCAAGTATTTCCTTACCGGGACGATAACCGTGTTTTCTTATAAGGGAATCGATTCCTTCGTCTTCACCGAATCGTTCAAGAGCGGGAGCAAGAATAACAAGTTCGCCGCCGTCTGCGATAACCATTCGTGTCCGGTAAATCGCCTTGTTCCCAAGCCATGTGGTCCTGTATTCCTCCGGTTCAAGATAAACAACTGCTTTGTTAACCGGCTCGTCCATAAGATTAACATTAACTTCACGCGAAAGAGCGGCGGCTTTTTCAAAACATTCTCTTCCAAAACCGATGTAAAGTCCGCGAACTGCAAGAGAGCCGCGTTCCCTGCCTGCGCTCTTTGCCTCAGATTCTGTGCGGGCGCTTACTACCGTTAACACCCAAAGAATTGGAGGTAATAAAGATTCAAACCGGCGTAATCCTTCATCAAAGAGAGCGCGCACAGGAGTGTCGGCTCTTCCCATAATGCGCTCCATCCCGTATGCTGCTCCTGCAAAATGACTTTTATCGATTGCTTCCTTGCCGCCGGTTCCTACAAAGATGTTTTTTCCGTGATTCGCCATTCCTGCAACTTCGTGCGGTACAACCTGACCTATACTCAGAGCGAAAGAAAAATTACCGCTGTCCTTTGTATCTTTACGAAGAATTTTATTAACCTGCACCGGCCAGTCATAACGAACAGCTCCATCCGTTGCTTTTTCTACCCAATCTTCTTCGATACGCCCCAGTTCTGTTACGTCGTTTCGCCAGTCGTGTACAAGAAATTTTTCTTTTGGAGTGGAGCCGAACATTCTTGTTATTTCGCTGTCGCTCATTGCCATGTGTGTTCCAAGAGCGGGAAGAACTGCACCGAGTTTATCTGATAACATCTGTGAAGCGATCTCTGTAAAAAAACCGGCGCGTGAATGAAAGCGCGTAACGTCGGGCGGAAGAATTACAACTTTGCGCGAATCATTTACATCAGAAAAAGCCCTGGAAAGCGCGGACGAAAAGAGTTCTTTCATTTCCTGATCGGATAAATCTTTTGAAGCGCCGCCTTCATCAACGTATATCTTTTTCATAAATATTATGATATAATACAAGATGAGGAGAAATCAATGGGGAATTGTGATATAGGTCTGATCGGCCTCGCAGTTATGGGGGAGAATCTTGTCTTAAACCTTGAAAGTAAAGGATTTTCTACGGTCGTTTTTAACCGCACCGTATCAAAAGTTGATGATTTTTTACAGGGACGCGGAAAAAATAAAAAGATTACAGGCGCCCGCAGCATGAAAGAATTTGCAGATAACCTTGCCGCTCCAAGAAAAGCGATGATCATGGTAAAAGCAGGACAGGCTGTTGACGATACGATTGATGCTCTTTTGGAAGTTTTTGAAAAAGGTGACATTATTATAGACGGAGGAAACTCCAATTATCAGGATACAATCAGGCGTACTTCATACGTTGAATCCAGGGGTCTTTTATACATTGGTACAGGCGTATCAGGCGGCGAAGAAGGCGCGCTAAAGGGGCCTTCCATTATGCCGGGCGGCTCTCCTGCCGCATGGCCGCATGTTAAAACGATGTTGCAGGCGATTTGTGCAAAGGTCGAAGGAAACACGTCATGCTGCGACTGGGTGGGAGAAAACGGAGCCGGTCACTTTGTAAAAATGGTGCATAACGGAATTGAATACGGCGATATGCAGTTAATATGCGAAACATACGATTTAATGAAAAATGTTCTTGGTCTTTCCTGTGACGAGATGGGCGATGTTTTTGAAGAATGGAATAACGGACATCTTGGCAGTTATTTGATCGAGATTACAAGGGACATTCTTCGGTACAAAGACGATGACGGAAAACCTCTCATAGAAAAAATTCTTGATACTGCGGGGCAAAAGGGAACCGGCAAATGGACAGGTATTGCCGCGCTTGAAGCAGGCGTTCCTCTTACCCTGATAGGTGAAGCTGTGTTTGCGCGCTGCCTGTCCGCAGTTAAAGATGAGCGCGTAAAAGCCGCAAAAGTTTTCCCGTCACCTGAAATTGTAAAGCCTTCTGACAAGGCGGCTTTTGTTAAAGACCTTGAAAAAGCGTTATACGCTTCAAAAATTGTTTCCTATGCGCAGGGTTATTTATTAATGAAAGAAGCCGCAAGGGAAAACAAATGGAATCTTAATTACGGCGGCATCGCTCTTATGTGGAGGGGAGGCTGTATTATCCGTTCTGTTTTTCTTGGAAAAATAAAAGAAGCTTTTGATCGTAAACCCGATTTGGAAAACCTTTTACTCGATCCTTTCTTTTCAAAAATTATCGAAGACGCAGGTGATTCATGGAGAAGGGTAGTGTCTTCCGCGATTCTTAACGGCATCCCGGCGCCTGCTTTTTCCAGCGCGCTTTCATATTTTGACGGTTACAGAAGCGAAAGGCTTCCTGCAAACCTTTTACAGGCGCAGCGCGATTACTTTGGCGCGCATACTTACGAAAGATTAGATAAACCAAGAGGCGTGTTTTTCCATACCAATTGGACCGGACACGGAGGAACAACAAGCGCTTCTACATATTCGGTATAAGGAAAAAGTACTTTGAAAACTATCTTTGTAGTTGACGATAATAATGTCAATCTCCTGGCAGCTAACGATGCCTTGTCGAAGTATTATCGTGTTTTTACGCTTCCTTGCGCCGCAAATCTGTTTGAACTTCTTGATAATGTAAGACCTGATTTAATACTGCTTGATATTTTAATGCCGGAAATGGACGGATTTGAAACGCTTCAAAAATTAAAATTAAACGGACGATTTGCGGATATTCCCGTTATATTTTTAACAAGCAGAAATGACGCCGGAACAGAATCGCAGGGTTTTGAAATGGGAGCTGTTGATTTCATTTCAAAACCGTTTTCAAAACCCGTGCTTCTTAACAGAATTAAAGCCCATCTTGATGTTGAAAACGTAATTCGTGAACGTTCCAACAGTTTAAGAAAACTTAAAAACGGACTTGTAACAGTCCTTGCAAATTTAGTTGAAAGACGCGACATGATGACGGGAAGCCATATTGAACGCACAACCAAATATATTCGCTTAATCATGGAAAAAATGTTTGAAAAAAATGTTTACATTGAAGAAATAAGCGAATGGCATATTGAAACAGTTGTTTCATCAGTGCGTCTTCATGATGTTGGTAAAATTGTTATTTCTGATCTTTTATTAAACAAGGAAGGTCCGCTTACTTCGGAAGAATATGAAATAATGAAAAAACACGCAATTGAAGGCGAACACATAATAGACGAAATTATTATTGAATCAGGCGATGGATTTTTCTTAAAACATGCGAAATTATTCGCAGGACATCATCATGAACGCTGGGACGGAAAAGGTTATCCGCGCGGACTAAAAGGAAGCGATATACCGCTTCAGGGACGCATCATGGCGATTGTTGACGTTTATGACGCGCTTGTGTCTGACAGGCCGTATAAAAAAGCTTTTACTCATGAAAAAGCGGTAGAAATAATAAAAGAAGGCAATGGAACTCATTTTGATCCTGCTCTTGTGGAAGTTTTTCTGGAATGTGAATCAGAAATAAAAAAGGTAATGTCCGATGGAAAATAAAAGGCAGGAAGGTTTTCTGTGTATTTAACAGTTTCATCAATTGTATTGGCAATTTTTATTTTTTTTATTATTCTATTCCTCTCGTATAGAAATAAAATACATAGGCAAAATGAACTTTTAAGGGCATTAAATCAAATGTCAAAAGTTTTGCTTGATCCCGACATGAAAGATATAAACGAAAATATTGTTAAGGCAATGTGTATTATGGGTGAGGCTCTCAAGGTTGATCGCGTTTGCATGTGGAAAAATCATATTAAAGACGGAAAACTGCACTGTTATCTGATACATGAATGGATTGGCAAAGACAGACCTAAACTTAGCGGAAATTTTCTGAAAGATTTGGCATACAATGAATATTTAATCGGCTGGGAAGAAACGTTATCAAATGGAAACTGCATAAATTCGCTGGTTAAGGATTTATCGGCATCTGAACAGTCCCAGATAAAGCCTCAAAATGCGTTGTCAATATTTGTAGCTCCCGTATTTCTGCATAAAAATTTCTGGGGTCTCTTAGGCTTTGACGACTGCAAAAAGGAAAGAAAATATACAGAATATGAAGGCATGAGTATGCGTTCTGCAGGGCGCATGATTGCAAACGCGTATATTAAAAACGACATGACAAGTGACTTGATAGAATCAAACAGCCGTCTTGAAGAAGCTGTAAAGGAAATAGATAATGCAAACATTATAAAAAATAATTCATTAAAGGCGATGGAAAAAATATTAAACAGTATCGACGCGATGATTTATGTAACAGATCCTGTAACAAATGAAATTCTTTTTATGAATGACAGCATGAAGCAGCATTACAAACTGGAAGGCGATTGCGTAGGACATTTATGTTATAAAATACTTCAAAAAAATCTTGATCAAAGATGTTCATTTTGCCCCTGTTATAAGCTGGATCTGGCTCCTTCTTCCGCGATAATCTGGGAAGAACACAGCACTTTAACAAACAGAATATACAGAAATGTTGACAGATATATAAATTGGCCTACCAGACAAAATGTTCATATGCAGCAGTCAATTGACATGACAGAGCTTGTAAGCGCAAAAGAAATAGCGGAAGAAAGCAATAAATCAAAAAGCGCGTTTTTGGCGACAATGAGTCACGAAATAAGAACACCCATGAACGCAATTCTTGGCATTGCGGAGATTCAGCTTCAGGAAAAAAATCTCTCTGATTCTACAGCAGAGGCGTTCAATAAAATTTATGAATCGGGCGATTTACTTCTGAATATTATAAACGATATACTTGATTTATCAAAAATTGATGCGGGTAAACTGGAATTAAATCCTGTAAAATATGATATTCCAAGTTTAATAAATGATACTGCTCTTTTAAACAGAATGCGTTTTGAAAGTAAATCAATTGAATTAAAATTAAATTTAAACGAAAATACGCCTCTTTACCTGTTTGGCGATGAACTTCGAATTAAACAGATATTAAATAATATTCTGTCAAACTCCTATAAATATACCGATGAAGGAAAAATTGAGTTTTCTGTTTTCGCTGAACCTTCGCCCGAATACGGAAATGAATACAGAACAATTGTTTTTAGCATAGGAGATACAGGACAGGGAATGACAGAGAGTCAAATTGAAAAAATATATGACGAATATACGCGTTTTAACACTGCATCAAACCGCACAACAGTCGGCGCAGGTCTTGGCATGAGCATAACAAAACGCCTTGTTAATTTGATGAACGGACGAATTTCCATAAGAAGCGAAATAAACAAAGGCTCTGTATTTACTGTTTATATACCGCAAAAAATTGCAGGAGATGAAGTCTGCGGACTTGAATTATCAAATAAATTAAGTAATCTTTCGTATTATAATTCTTCTTCGATTAAAAAAGCGTACTTTTTACGCGAGTACATGCCGTACGGAAGCGTGCTTATAGTTGACGATGTTGAATCCAATTTATATGTTGCAAAGGGTCTTTTAATGCCTTATGGATTAAAAATTGACTGCGCGTCAAGCGGATTTGGAGCAATAGAAAAAATTAAAAATGGAAATGTTTACGACATTATTTTTATGGATTATATGATGCCAAAGATGGACGGTATTGAAACAACGAGATTGATACGTGAAATGGGATATAATGGAACAATTGTGGCGCTTACAGCAAATGCGTTGGTAGGACAGGCTGATATTTTTCTGCACAAGGGATTTGACGGATTTATTTCAAAACCAATCGATTCGCGGGAACTTAATTTCCTGTTAAATGATTTTATTAGAAACAAAAAACCGAATGCCGTTGTAGAAGAAGCAAGGAAAGAACAAAGGGAAAAAGACAAATCCAATAATAAAATAAATACGGAAAAAACCATAAAGGAAAATGTCAGTATTTCAGAAATGGAAGAGTTTTTTATTCTTGACGCGCAAAATGCAATAGGTGTATTGGAAAATATATTTTCAAAAAAAGACAATCTTTCAGGTGCAGATCTTGATTTATATATTACGACAGTACACGGATTAAAAAGCGCTTTTTCAAATATCGGCGAAAAGGAATTGTCCGCTTTATCATTTAAGCTGGAAAAGGCGGGGTTTGAAAAAAATATAGAAATTATAAAGAATGACACATTAGAACTTATAAACGCCCTAAAAATGCTTGTGGAAAAATTAAAACAAAATGAAGAAATTTTCGAAGTAGAAATCAATAATGAAACTTATGACTATATAAAAATGAAACTTTTAGATATCAGGGGCGCCTGTAAGGATTTTAATATAAATGACGCAAAAACCGTATTGACAGAATTAAAAACAAAAAAATGGCCTTCCAGCATTAAAGCTGTTTTTGATGAAATATCTGTGCATTTACTGCACAGTTCATTTAAAAAAGCAGTGTCAATAATTGATAAATTTATACTTGAGCTTTCCTGATGAAACTTTGAACAAAGGGTTTAAAGTTTTCAAGATAAAGGGAGCGGGAAAAATATTCAGATTCAATCGGCAAATCTATTATTATGTCAAGTTTAAGTCTGTCTGCTTTTTCTAAAATTTTGGAAAGCAGCGTTTTTCCAATTCCCAAACTTCGGTATTCTGTTTTAACTTCTATTGTATCAATATGCAGTAAAGAATCTTTTACAAATCCTTTTATTGTGCCTGCAATTTCACCGTCAGTATTTTCTGCAATAAATGTGGTAATATTTTCCTCTCCATTAATTTTTGCGTCTGTACTGATTTCCTTTACATTAAAATCTTCCAAAACAAGAGAGGTAGTATCTTCAGGTTCTGCTCCAACAGGTTCAAGTCCCCATTCTTCCCTTAAAGAATTGTACCAAAGGAAAATGTTTTTTTTCATTTCATCTTCTTTATATTTAAACCACATTTTTTCTACTTCGGGATATTGTTCAAGGACATCCCTGAACGCGCGAAAAACGCCTTTATTTCTGTTTAATGCCCTGCCCAATTCAAGCCGTATAACAGGATTTTTTAAGGAAGATGAAAATTTTCCCATTAAACGATAGCCGTCATTGGGAATCCAAACCGGAATATCTATAAAGCGGTTTGTATCGTTATAATCAATAGATTTATCATTGGTTTTTTTTAATGTGTCGGCAATCTTTTTTTCTTTGGTATCAAGAATAAAATCACCATCCTGATTCTCCATATAAAAGAGAATTTGGTCAAGAAGAACATTGTCAAGCTCAAATTGCATACAGGCATTGTAGCATATTTTTTACAAAAGTGATATATTGCAGCTATGGAAGCAATGAAGAGGACAACGGACTGCGGCTCTCTAAGGATTGGCGATGCAGGAAAGACAGTTGTTTTAAACGGATGGGTTCACCGTAAAAGAAACCACGGCGGTATATTTTTTATTAATTTACGGGACAGGGAAGGCGTTACACAGGTAACAATCGATACCGACAAAGATACCGCTTTAGCGTCAGTTTGCGATGAACTTAGAAACGAATACTGCATCGCGGTTGAAGGCCATGTAAATGCCCGCCCCAATGATATGATTAACGCGTCCATGCAAACGGGCGAAATTGAAATATTGGCGTCCAAACTTACAATTTTAAATCGCAGCGAAGTTTTGCCTTTCCAAATAGAAGAAGAAAGCAAAGCAAGCGAAGAGCTGCGTTTAAAATACAGATATTTGGATCTTCGCTCAAATGGAATGCAGGATCGGATAAAACTAAGAAGTAAAACAACTTACGCCGTGCGTGAATGGATGACGGGAGAAGGCTTTTACGAAATTGAAACGCCCACCTTTATAAAATCTACGCCGGAGGGAGCGAGAGATTATTTGGTTCCTTCAAGGCTGTACCCGGGCAAATTTTACGCTCTTCCGCAGTCACCGCAATTGTACAAACAAATATTAATGGTTTCAGGTTTTGACAAATATTTTCAGATAGCGCGATGTTACCGTGACGAAGATTCGCGCGGAGACAGACAGCCTGAGTTTACGCAAATTGATATCGAGATGTCATTCGTTTCAAGAGACGATGTTCTTACGATGACGGAAGGGCTTATGAATCATATTTTTAAAAAGGTGATGAATGCAGAACTTCCAAAAAAATTCGCGCGTCTTTCATGGGAAGAAGCAATGGAAAATTACGGAAGCGACAAGCCTGATTTGCGTTTTGACATGAAACTAATAAATTTTGAACAATATGTTGAAGCGAGCAGCTTTCAGGCGTTTAAAGACGCAATGCTGCAGGGCGGAACTGTAAAGGCAATTGTAGTAAAAAACAAGGCTGACTATTCAAGAAAACAAATCGAAGAACTTGAAGCGCATGCAAAGATTTACAAAGCAAAAGGCATGGCGTGGATGAAAGTTACGGAAAGCAGCCAGTTAATGCTGGAAGGGGGGGCTTCCAGGTTTTTTGCTGATAACGCGGATGCTGTTATTAAAGGATTGGGAGCACAGAAGGGCGATTTAATTTTAATGGTTGCCGATTCAAACAGAAGAGTTGCAAACACTGCGCTGGGCGCTGTGCGTTCAAAACTTGGAAAGGATTTGGGTTATTGTGATTCCAAAATATTTGAATTTGTGTGGATAGTTGATTTCCCGATGTTTGAATACAACGATGATGAAAAAAAATGGGAAGCCGCTCATCATTTATTTACATATCCCCAGGAAAAATATCACGAAACAATGGAAAGCAATCCCGGCGAAGTAAAAGGCGATCTTTACGACCTTGTTTTAAACGGTTATGAACTTGCATCTGGTTCAATTCGTATTCATGATTCAAACATGCAAAAGCGCGTATTTAAAATAGCGGGCATAGACCAAAGCGAAGCGGAAAAAAAATTCGGCTTTTTAACGGAAGCATTTAAATACGGAGCGCCTCCTCACGGCGGAATTGCGCCGGGTCTTGATCGTCTCGTAATGATTATGGCGGGCTGTACTTCGCTTAAAGACGTAATTGCGTTCCCGAAAAATTCATTTGCGGTAAGCCCGATGGACGACTGCCCCTCGGAAGTTGATCAAAAGCAATTGGACGAACTGCGTATAATAATAAGGAAAGAGGAATAAGTTTATGTTTACAATTACAGTACAGCCGCGTTTCGGTGATTTGGACGCATTGGGGCATGTGAATAACACTGTTCCTTCGTTTTGGTTTGAGACAGGAAGAACAAAAGTTCTTCAGATTTTTGATCCCGAATTAAAAGTGGATAAAACGTCTTTTCCGCTTATTATGGCGCATTTAGATTTTGATTTTATCGATCAGCTTTATTTAAGATCGGAAGTAGAAATAAGAACATGGATTTCAAAAATCGGAACGAAATCATTTACCGTTCATCACGAAGCATGGCAGGAAAACCGTCTTTGCGTAAAAGGAAACGCGGTAGTGGTACATTTCGATTTTAATACGCAGCAGACAACGCCAATCCCTGAGGATAAAAGAAAGTTCTTAACCGAGCATTTGATTGAAGAAAAGAATTAACCGCAAACCTATCAACTGACGGCGGTTAACTAAAAATTCAATCTGTTAATGTAAGTATCGTATGCGCTTCTTGCTTCCGCCGCGCCTGTCTGTGCTCTTTGCAGTGAGGCAGACGCTGCGTCAATTTCGCTGTCAAGTGAAACAAGACGGCGCAGGAAATCCTGACCCTGAGGAGTTTGACTTCCCGCAGCTTCAAGATTTCGTCTGATTCTATCCTGATCCGAAGTTAAACGCTCTCTTTGTAATTGTACTTCCCTGATTGACGCGTCCGCAGCGTCAACTGCGCGTCTTAACTCTGCGGCTCTTGCCAATGCGGCTCTAATATTTGCAGGGATTTCCTGATTGGATGAATAACTTACCAGTGAATCAGGACGCTGTCCGGTTAATGTAATTCTTTCTGAAAGAGGCCTTCGCTCGTTTACAGTCAGCGTAGTTTCGCTGTTTGCGTTAAGCGTTATATTAAATCGATAAAGTTCTGAATTTTCTTCGGAGACTTGCGGCGAAACAAGCTCTGTTTGCGCGGTTCTTCCATGTTCAACAACGAGCTGCTTTGAGAGAGGGGCAGTATTTATAAATGAATATGTTTTTGAAAAAATTAAGCTGCGGTTAATTGTCATAACGCCGCCTGATATATTTACGGTACTTATGGCGTTTGTTGCAGTAGTTCCGCTTGATGCAGTTACCGACAAGTCCTCGCCGAATGAGATAAATCTTTTTTCACCTTCGTTCCAGAATTCGATTAAAGCGTCTCCCGCGTATACTCCGTCAAAGACTGTAATGGGCCCTGCAGGCAGTTTCATTCCTGTAGTATTTGTTAATTCTGCGCCAAGACGGGGAAATCTTCCCTGTCCCGAATAAATTAAAATTTTACGCGCTTCTATTTGTGATTCAACAAGCGGAAACATCGCGCTCATTCTGCGGTTTAAATTTATTCTGTTTCTGACTGTAAATTCAAACTGACCGCCCGCATCGCTTCCTTCCGCTGTTTGCACTGTGCCGCCTGCCATATTGAATCCGCCGCCGTATGAAGAAGCCAAAGCTTCTGCGCTTTCTTCAACAGCCATATCCCTCATTTGAATGGATGATCTTGCAACTGAAGGAGCTGACATTGGCGCGGATTCCATTCGAACGCTTCGTTCATGTGTTTGAGCCGCGGCAGCGCCGGCAATCGAAAGCGGTAATGTCTGACGCGCTACATAATAAGGCGGATAGAGTTCTTGAATAAATGACGCAGGCCGCCCTGCGACAAGAGAAAGTTCTACATTGTTCCAGTCTGTATCACTGTCATTATCAACTATTGCCCAGCCCTGAAAAAGAGGACGTGAAGCGCCAAGGTCGAGACGGTATGAAACTTTCCAGACAGGGGAGGGAATTACGTAGCTTATCGAAACGTTTCTGCCTGCGGTTCCGGGAAGGTTTACAGTTAAATTGCGTGAATGAGAATTTCTTGACGCTGCGATTAAATTAAGCGCGCGGTTTATATCGCGTTCTATTGCAGGATCTGTAAAGCTAATTGAGGATATATCTGCGATATTAAAAGACATAATTCCTTCGTTTGTATTAAATGAAAGAAATGATTGGGACACCATGGAACTGAATGATGAAGTTATCCTGTTTTCTATGCTGATAATTCTTCCTCTAAAAATAACAGGTTCTGTATTTCTTATAAATGAAATATGCTGACTTGCTGAAATGCTTATTTCTGCTTCGGCGCCGCGCAATCTGTAAAGTATAGTCGCAAAATCAGGCGAATCTGAAAGGTCTACGCTTAAACTGCGAAGCGTCTCTATCAGAGTATTTTCCGCCTGATAAGTAACAGAAGGATTTGATGAAGAAGAATCGTTAATCACAAGAGTGCGAAGCGCGTCATTTATAGCATTTAATCTGAATGGAATATTTAAACTTGCAGAACTGTTAAGAAAACCGGAATGTTCATAATAAGCCATGCCCGACGTTAAAATTACAACCCTTCTTAACAAAAGGGGAGAATCGCCCTGTGATTCAACTGCCTGCGTTTGTAAAGGTGTCTGTCTTTCAGAAATTCCCTGCGCCCATGCAACAGACGCAGCCAATAAAAACAAAACAAAAAAAATTATTTTATTTTTCATGTTCAAGCTGTAAAGTTTTTGTCGGAGCATCACACACCTCGCTGGGTCCGAAATATTGAATTGCGCCGGGAAAGAGAAAACAGGTTTTTTCTGCCCAGAAATCGCGGCTTTTTACAAACGACTTAAAAGGCTTTCCGTCAAGTTCTACCAGCGCCTTTTTAATAACAGGTTTTTTTGATCCGTGACGCTGTTCAAGATTCATCATCATGGTTAAGGGAACGCCGCCTGCTACCCATTTGTCGGCCTGCGCCGAAAGATTTTTTACGCTGCTTAAATATCCTGTAAGCCCCGATGCGATTAAAACAAACGCGCTAAAACCGAGACTGTAGCAATAATCGGCGTCAAAATTGGTGGGGAATGCGCACCTTCCTTCGTAACCGAAAAAATGCGTTTGATGATCGAATTTTCCCTTGTACTTGCCGCTGTCTTTCATTTCAGCTAACTTTGTTTCGACCATGCCGGCAAGAAGTTTTTCCGTTTCTATTCTTGAAACCTGCACGTTTCCATGCGGATCCCTGTCCATTAAAAATTGACTTGCGATAATGGACGGGAGAGACTGTATGATTCTGTATGAGCTTTCTGAAATTCGAGTCGAAAGCCAGTAAAGCTGATCGATTAAGCTCGTAATCTTTGCGAATTCTTTTTCTTCTTTTGCAATCGCATCGTTTAATTCGTCTATCAACTTTTTCATTTCCGGAATGAACTCGACAAGTCCTTCCGGAATCAATATAATGCCGAAATTGTCGCCGTTTTCGGCGCGCTTTGCAATTGACGCGCAGATTTGATCGACAATTTTTTCGAGAGACATTGCCTTGGCTTCGACTTCTTCCGAGATAAGGCAGATATTAGGCTGTGTCTGAAACGCGCATTCAAGCGCAATGTGACTTGCCGCGCGTCCCATCAATTTAATGAAGTGCCAGTATTTTTTTGCGCTGTTGGTATCGCGCCCAAGGTTGCCTATAAGCTCCGAGTACGTTTTGCAGGCGGTGTCAAATCCAAAGGAAGTCTCGATATGCTCATTTTTTAAGTCGCCGTCAATCGTTTTGGGGCAGCCTATTACCTGCGTTGATGAACCGTTTGCAAGAAAGTATTCAGCAAGGAGCGCGGCGTTTGTATTTGAATCGTCACCGCCTATAACGACGACTGCGTCAAGATTTAATTTTTTTGCAGTTTCCAGGGAAGCTGCAAACTGCTGAGGTGTTTCGATTTTAGTGCGTCCGGAGCCGATTATATCAAAGCCGCCTGTGTTACGGTATTCGTCAATTATTTCTGATGTAAGAACGACTGTTTTGTTATCTGTAAGACCGGAAGGACCTCCTTTAAAACCATAAAGGACAGAGGAGGGGTTGCTCTTTTTTAAGCCGTCGAAAATACCTGCTATTACATTGTGTCCGCCGGGAGCCTGCCCGCCTGAGAGAATTACGCCGACTCTTAATTCACGTTTTATATTATCGATTTTTCCCCTGGTAAAGGTAACAAGGGGTTTTCCGTAGGTATTTTTAAAAATTACTTTAAGTTCTTCCCTGTCAGAAATTGCTTCGGTTGGTTCCCCTGTGCTGATACCGATTTCATCGACAGAACACGAGAGAATGGCAGGGAGTTTGGGCTTATAGTCGTAGCGAACCTTCTGCAACGCAGATATACTCATGGTTTACTCCTAAAATTAGAGTTTTTTATAATTAATGAAAAACACGAAATAAAATGCCGTTTTAAAGGCATTTTATTTGCTTTTGTGTCTGTTCTTTCGCAGTTTTTTCTTGCGTTTGTGAGTAGCGATTTTTCGCAGTTTGCGTTTTCTTCCGCAGGGCACTTAAACTCTCCTTAATGATTTTTTCATGACATCTCCACGGGGAATCGAACCCCGGTTGCCGGGATGAAAACCCGGTGTCCTAACCGCTAGACGATGGAGACATAACCCTCTACGGTCAATATATAAAAATCAAAAAAAATTGTCAATAGCTTACAATGCCTCACGTAAAATAAAACCATATTTGAAAGAAAGGCTGTTTTACCTAATCGTAAACGCCACAGGATAGCGATATCTGCACGATACAGGCTCTCCGTTTGCGGATGCGGGAGTTCCTCTCCTGCCCATAAATGCCCTGACAGCAGCTTCGCCGAAACCCCTTCCTTCCGGGTCTTCGCGAAGAATTGTTACCCTTTGTACAGTTCCTGTACGGTCAACAAATAATTCAAGAATTACCCTGCCTTCAACTCCGGAACGAAGAGCTATAGGCGGATAAACAAGGTCTGATGCTATTGAACTTATATCAAACTGAGGCGCAATTGATACCTGATGAATTTGCAGGTAATTTTCAAATGTTTCTACGATGTGAAGAGTTCCTGCTGTTACTATTTCCTGAACAACAGGAACGTCAGTTTCAATCATGTTTTCTACTATGTCTTCTACCTGCGGAATTTCTTCTTCATTTGGTAAAGAAGGAGGAGGGGGAGGAATTTCCGCAAGATCTGTTACTTTCATTACTCTTGCAGACTCAACAGCTTCCTGATAAACCCTTCCGGTATCAAACGCAAGGAATAAAATAAGCGCGATGTGAATGATCGCCGCAAGAACAAATATAAATATGCGTCTTTGTTTTTCATTCATTGGTTTTTACCACAAAACTAACAACGCGGTATTGAAGCAGCTGCATTATTTCCAGAACAGAGTTGATATGCAGGTACGGAGTGTTTCTGTCTGCGATAATATGTACGCGTGTATCAGGAGCCGTTATATAAAGATTTTGTATAACTTTTTCGAATTCAATTCTGTCAGAGGCAAGTCCGTCAAGATAGATGCTGCCTTCCCTTGTTACCCAAACCTCGAGATTTTTATCCGCTGTCGTGCGAAGGGCAGACTGCGCTTCAGGATAATCAATTTTGACTTCTACCCTGTAATTAATCAATGAAACAAGCATAATAAAAATTAAAAGTAAAAATGCGATGTCCGATGTCGAAAAAAGAGGAACAGAAACAAATTTACTTTTTCTTCTAAGCCTCAAAGATCTTCCTCCTTCTTCATGGAAAAAGAAAATGAATCAATGTGCAAATCCTGGGCAAGTTCCACAAAAGAAACGACGTTTTGCCAGGCAGCAAGACTGTCAATGGAAATAATAACAGAAATATTCGGGTTTTCCCTTTGCGCAGAAGCAATTAATGTTCTTGCGCGGTTAATTGCAATTATTTCATCGGCATGAACAATTTCGCCCGCTCCTGTCATTTCAAAACGAAGAAGATCATCCCTCATAATCATTCTTGTAGAATCTTTTGCGGGAAGATTCATTACATAACCCTTATTTATATTAAAACCCGCTATTACAAGAAAATAAATTATCAGCAAAAACGCAAGATCGCTTGCCGCGCAAGTTTCCAAAAAACCATGTTTTTTACGGCGTGATATTTTCATAAGTCCTCAAAAATTATCCATGTAAGTTTTTATTGCTGTTGTCTTCCTGTTCATCGCTTAACTTTTCTATTAAATCAGTGCACGCGCCTTCAACTTTTGCCGCAAATCTGTCCACGGAATAGCTGAAAACAGAATGTGAAATCATTGCGACAATCGCGATGATAAGACCAAAAACTGTTGTAATTAACGCTTCGTATATGCCGTTTGCGACGATCTGCGCGTTAACTTCTGTTGCTTCGGCAATTGATCTGAACGCGCCAATCATTCCGGTAACCGTTCCCAGAAAGCCTGTTAAAGGCGACAGAGAGCCAAGAGCGGTAAGAAAGCTAAAACCGTTTTCCAGTGAATTAATACAGTTTGAAGCCTCAGTTTCGGCAGCTTTTTCTGCGCGGTGTTCGTTAAATTTTACGCCCGGTTTAACATGTTGTATAAGTGTGAGGATGACCCTTGCGCCCATTTGTTTTTTTGTTATACCGGATAAATATTCACTTGCGCCGGAAAAATCTTTTACCTTGATATAATCAGAAACTTTAAGAGATATATCATCAACATCAAGATTATGATATGAAAGATAAAAAATGCGTTCTATTGTTATTGCGACAACAGAAATCGAAAAAAACAATAAGGGCCACATAACGACGCCCCCAAGTTTAAATAACTCTAAAAGTGAAAATGATGAGCTGTCCATTTATTGCCTCTCTTTTGTAAAAGTATTTATAATATTATACCATTCATATTGCATATAGATAAGAGAGAGAGCTTCCTCCCAATCCCTTAAAAGAGTGCCTGAATTTCTAACCGGCCAAAGTACTTCCGGAAAAAAACGCTCCGTAAAGCACGTATTCCAGCGAATGTCTTCTGCCCGGACAAATGTGTCGCCTTCCTGCCGCCAGCCTGAAGGTCTGTTTCTTGAAGAGACCATTTCCGGTAAAAGTATCGGTTTCCAGTATTTTTCAAATTCTTTTATGGTTTGATTCCCCGGAGCATTTTCAATGGATAACATCCATTCAGTAAGAACCAATATGCGTTCGCGCCTGTTTCGTAATGAAGTAACCGCTTCGTCTCCTGTAATTCTGTTATCATACCTGTGAATGCGCCCTGACGTTATCTGAATACATTCCATTTCTTCGGTTAAATCAAACTCAATATTGTTTCCTTCCAGTAACAGACGTCCTCCGCCGTGAAGCTGCAATGAAAATTCATTCCAGCCATGAGTGTTTCCGGCAAGATATTCAAGCGATGTAAAAAAAAAGTTGTTGTTTTCATCAGGAAGTGTGCCGCGGATATGTATCATTGGATATTTTTTTAAGGATATAATGATTGATTGTTCGTTATTTCTGTTTTTGACAATTAATACTTCCATTTCTGCATTTCGAAAACGTCCGACTGTTTTTTCTGCAAACGCCGAGCCGTCAAGTACTCTTCCGGCAAATTCCATCATGGAAACACAGCTAAAAAAGACAAATGAAAATAAAAAAATAAATAAATATGTCAGCTTTTTATTCATTTAACTCCCCATACCTAAAAAAAAAATCAAAAACTAAACTTGAACCCAAAAGACGGCACCGGAAACGGTAATTCGTAACTTGCGGAGTTACTGCCTGTGTCAATTTGGCCTGTGTATTGATTAAAACTCGTGTTTCCTTGAGAATTATACAATAACGAAAGAACGTTTTCTACGGCTAAATAAACCTCATATCTTGCCCTTCCGTTTCTATTGCTTCCAAAAATTGAAAATTTTATATCCATTGGGAGTGACGGAGTAGTGCGGTTGTTTTCGTCAATTACAGAATCCCAATAAAATTTTTGTATTAGCTGACTATCAAGAGGATTATTGGGATCATAAATTAAAACAGGACGGCTTCCCGGCGCATCTGTAACTCTTCTTGATAACTGCTGTCCGGAGGCAAGTCCAAAACGAAAATAAATATTTATATTTTGAACAGGTTTAATATTTAAAACCAGATTTAAATAATGAAATCTGTGATACGACGGATAATACCAGTCGTCGCCGCGTCTTCCGCCTGAAAAACCCAATCCTCCGTATCTTCCCTGGGGATCGCGGTATCTGGACCAGTTAAATGAATACGAAAGCCAGCCGTCCCAAAATCGTGATTGAACTTTATGAAGCATTACATCAATGCCCCAAATGTGACCTTCGCCGTCAAAACTTGGATTAATTTCGAGGTCTTCAATTCCAAAAGCAACCGGTATATATGTTCTGTCAAAAACATATTTATAGTAACCTTCAATATTTAAACTTAACGAATTTGAAAATTCAAATCTCATTCCCAATATTGACGTCCAGCTTCTGTTCGGTTTTATCTGATCAATGTTAAATCTTTCTTCGGCGCTAAAGACATTGCTGTCTATAGACGAAAAAAGACCGGTTCCCGCTGATATGTCAAATGACTGTAAAAATCCTGTTCCTTTATATAAATTTAAATCGATGTTAAAGCGAGGATTTAACGTAATATCGCTATTCAGGGTAAAACCGTTTCCAAAAATAACAAAGTGATCCAGGCGAAGGCCAAGTTCAATAATTAACTTGTTGTTGGGCGAAAAATATTCACCTAACAAATATCCTGATGATGAAAGAAGCCTGTTCTGCGTTTCAGGTTCAAAAACAGCAGGCATGCTTATTACAAGATTGCTTAAATCCGTACCGGGATACTTAAAACCCATTAATTGCTGAATCATCATTCTGTCAGCGTCGCTTAAACGGCTAAGGCTGACATCATAATACATTTGCTGATATCCGCTTGATTCTGAATTGGAAAACATTGTCTGTATTCCGGAAGAAACAAGAAAATTATTTGAAATTTCCCAGTCAAAATCAAGGCGTCCCTGCAGATTAAAAAGGATTTCAGACTGTTTTATAATGTTTTCATTTTGAAAATCATAAGACGGCGTAAAGTGATGATTGGTAATATCATTTGACATTACCCCGTCAATATTCGTTTCTTCATACCCTGTTCCTGCGGTAAAACGTAAAAGCATATCTGCTCTTGGATTCCATGCAAGAGCAGATATGAAAAATCCCTGATAATTATAAAAATCAATATCTATTATTGATTCGCTTATTAATATATCGTTCTGGTTTGAGAAATTCTCAAAGTATGCGCTAAGTCCGTCCATCCCAAAAAAACCTGTTGCAGATAATTCAAGAGTATCGGTAAATCTGTAGTTGCCGCTTATTGCGGCAGACCTAATATACGGAGCCTGATTAATGTAATTTGCCACGGCTAACTGCGGAATTATATCCACTAATTCTTTTGCAAGAAGAACTACAGGATCGTAATATGTAAGGCGTCCCATTACCAATATTCCGCCCCTTCCCAAAGGAAGCGAAAGATTAAAATTGGTTGTGCTTGAGTTAACAGTTAATTCGAATAAAACCTGCGAAGGAGAAGGATTTTTTGTCGTAATTTCAAGCAAGCCGGAAATAGTATTCCCATAACGCGCGGAAAAAACTCCGTGAGAGAGCTGAGCGCTGTGAACCATGCGGGGATCAAAAATGGAAAAACCTCCGCCCCAAAAAAACGGATTGTTTACATAAAAGCCGTCTAATGTCGCGCTCATATCTCCCGGCAAACCTCCGCGAATGCTTGGCTGTGCGTTAAAAATACCGGTATAATTAACGCCCGGAAGAAGTTTAATGGTACTCATTACATCTTCGATTATGCCGATTTCCGCGGTTTGGGATATTTCTCTCTGCCCGACGGCGATACTGCGCCCTGTTCTTGTTTCGTTCACTCCGGGTCTTTCCGCTTCGATAACAAGTTCACGCGCCTGCATAACTCCCGAAAGACGCAGGTTTATCGTAAATTGATTTCCGGTAACAGGAATTGTAATAATTCCAATTTCATAACCAGGATAAACAGCCTGAACGATAATTTGTCTGTCTTGCGGAGCCTGAATTACAACACTGCCGTTTGAATCGCATATAAATTCATTTCCATCCCTTGTTCTGACAGTTGCCCCCTCAAGGGGGAGGTCAAGATCAGAATCAATAACTGTAATTCTGACGTCGCGGGCGAATAAATGGAAACATGAAAAAATTAATAATGATACTGTTAAAACCACTTTAAGGTATTGACACATGGTGAAATATTATAGCATTAATACAAAAAGTTTTCTATGTCTAAAACAATATTATTCAAATTTGTAAAGCTGGTTCTGGTTTTTGGAAGAGCATGCATGAAAATCTGACCATAGGTCTTTTTTAACAGCCGCCCGTCCAGAACAACGACAACGCCGGAATCAGCGCTTCTTCGTATAAGCCGCCCAAACCCCTGTTTAAATTTCATTACAGCCTGGGGAAGAGACAGTTCCATAAAAGGATTTCCGCCTTTTTTTTGAACGGCTTCCCGGCGGGCTTCAAAAACGGGGTCTCCGGGAGTACGAAACGGAAGGCGGCAGATTATAACAAGACGAAGCGTATCACCGGGAGCGTCAACTCCTTCCCAGAATGAGTCTGTGGCAAAAAGGCACGACCCTGTATCATTAAGGAAGTCTTTTAAAAGACGGGTTCGATCGTCATCACCCTGTTTAAGGCAGCGAATCCCAAGTGAAGTGAGCTCGTCCTTTGCCGCATTGAACGCCTGAGTTAACGACTGGTACGATGTAAATAAAATAAGCGCAGAGCCGCCTGAAGCTGCGGCAAATTTGCAAGCGGCCATATTGATAAAATCCTGATACGCTTCTTCGTCAGGAAGAGGCGCGTCTGTGGGAGCCGCCAAAAGCACAGCGCTTGAGTAGGGAAACGGCGATGGGAAACAGTCTGAAAGAGGAGTTCTGTTTTCGATTCCTGATATACCGCATTGGTTTTCCCAGAATGAAAAATTGCCGTTTATTGCCAGAGTCGCGGACACGCAAATAACCGTTTTATTCGGAGCAAAAACGCTGTCCCTTAAAATCGGCGCCATGTCCAACGGCGTTTTAATAAAATACGCCGTGCTTCGGTTATGAGACGATTCTTTTGGAGAGTTTATTTTTTCCATGTATAAAATGTCGTTTTCATGTTTTTGATATTTGCAAAAAACACTGCAATTTTCCGCGATGCCTTCAAGTCTTCTGATAATTGTTTTGGTTTCCCAAATATTAGGATCTGCAACCTGTTCGTCATAATCGTCTTTGCCGGATGAAGTCTGCCCTTCGGCAAATTCTGTTACGTCGCGGATCATATTGGTTAATACCAGAATATTTTTTCTAAGTGATTTTAAATGCGGGAAAAGATTTCTTTTTAAAAACGATTCGTCAACAGAAGAAGAAAGCCTGAATATTCCTTCCATGCCGCATAATTCAAGAGCCTCTTCGTCAAGGTCTTCTGCGCAGGTGCGTATTTTTTGAATGGCGTCTGCCATCGCATCCAAAGGATCATTTTCATGGGGAAGCATCGCGCACAGTCTTACAAGAAGTCCCTGATGATTTCCCCTGCGTTTATGATAAAGACGCCCAAGCTGTTTTAAAATCCCTGTACGCGCAAATTCAGCCGAAAAAAACGAAGAAGCGGCGTTTTCAATTGTGTGCGCTTCGTCTATTATCAACCTGTTAAAAGGCGGAAGCACAACCGCGCTCTCGTAACCCGCCCCCTGAAAGCGCGCAGCAAGATCCGCAAAAAGCAAATGATGATTTACTACGATAATGTGCGCGTTATTCGCTTCCCTGCGAAGGGTCAATGTAAAACATTTTCCCCTCCACGGGCAATGATTTCCCATGCAAAGATCAGATTCTGAGCATACCGATGTCCATAGCGTATCGGAGGGTTTAAAGGAAAGTTCGCTTTTGTCGCCTGTTTTTGAAGTTTCTGACCATGCGGTAATATTTTTTAATTCATCATTATCAAAATCAAAGAGAGGCGGCTCGCCTTTGATATCGTTAAGACGGCGAAAACAAAGATAATTTCCCCTGCCTTTCATTATAACAGATTTTATTTTAACATCTCCCATTGAACGCGCGACAAGAGGAATGTCCTTTTCGTAAAGCTGCTGCTGAAGCGTAATGGTAGCGGTAGAAATTACCACCTTTTCCTTATTCGCAAGCGCAAAGTGCATTGCAGGCAGAAGATACGCAAACGATTTGCCGACGCCTGTTCCGGCTTCCGCCATAACAAGCGCATCCTCGTTAAAGGCGCGGATGATAAGAGAGAGTAAGTCCAATTGAGATTTTCGCGGCTCATAGGATGGAAGCAGTTTTGCTACAGAGCCGTCTTCACATAACGAAGAAATAATTTCTTCGTTATCGAGTTTTTTCTTAACGCTGATTTTTCCCTCCCGAAAGCCTTTTAAGAGCTTATTGCCAAAAGCGCCATAACTTTTGCATCTCCTGTAATATTGTTTAAAAGCGCATATTCATTCGGCTGATGCAGCGTCATCTGCGTTGTTGTCCAGACGACGCAGTCAATTCCGATATTGCGAAGATACGCGGCCATGGTGCCGCCGCCAATTCCTGCAGGATGCGGGTTTACGCCGTAAACTTCCGTAATTGCGCGGCTTATAAATTTTACAATCGGAGCATTCGCATCCGTCTGTTTTGACTGCATTAACTGAGGCAGGGTATAGTCAATCGTTACGCGATATTTTTCTTCAACTTCCGCCTTGATTTTATCAATTTCTGCAAGGATTGAATCTGCGCTGTAACGCGGAAGAACCCTCATGTCCATGTAAAAAACATCTTCGCCGGGGATTGTATTAATATTCGGAACGTTAGGCTCTTTTTTTGTCGGTTCAAAAGTAGAGTAGTCGGGATCAAAAATTGGATCGCGCTCATTGAATTTTTGCGAAAGACCGAAATGCAGTTTTACAGCAAGGTCGCTTCCCGCTAAAAATGCGTTTTTTCCAAGATCCGGCATTGAACCGTGCGTTTGTTCTCCATGAACGGCAAACCGCGCCCAGATAATTGTTTTTTCCGCAACTTCGATATATTCGCTGTCGGGGTCTCCTCCGTCAGGAATAAGCACCATATCGTTTTTCTTAAAAAGCTCTCCATGATTTTTTACAAGCCAGTCGATTCCGTAAGCAGAACCTACTTCTTCGTCCGCGGCGAATAAAAGTTTTATGGTACGCGAAGGTTTTAACCCCTGCTCTGTAAAGGCAAGAGAAGCCAAAACAGAAGAAACAATTCCCTGCTGATTATCTTCAACGCCGCGCCCAATAATTCTTGCTCCATGTTTATCGTCTTTATAAACAACTTTCCATGGATCGCTGTCCCAGAGTTTTTCTTCGCCGGGAGGAACAACGTCCAGATGGCTCATTATCCAAAGGCATCCTTCATTTTCATTTAAAGTTCCGTTTATGGTTGCGATTAAATTTGGACGAGTATTTCCTTTTGCGCGCGGATCAGGAGCGTCGTACCTTGTAAGCTGCGTTATTCCATGAGAATGAAGCCATCCTTCAAGAAAAACGCATTTATCAAGTTCGCCTTCGCCTCCGGATTCAGGAGAAATCGCAGGATATTTTGTCAGCCCTGTTTCAAGTTCAATTGCAAGATCGTTTGATTTTTCCAGCCATGAAAATAATTTTTCTTTCATTTTTTATACGCTTCCCAGCTTGTTTTGATTAATGACTCAATATCTGAATATTTCGCCTTCCATCCAAGAATTTCATGGGCAGAGAAACATGACGCGTAAAGTTTTGCAGGATCTCCGCTTCTTCTTCCGGTAATTTTTGCAGGGATATTTTGCCCTGTAATTTTACGCGCAGCTTCCAAAATATCCATTACAGAATATCCCTGTTCGCTTCCAAGATTAACAGTTATACTTTTATTATTTTTTATTATGCAGTCCAAAGCCATTGCATGAGCGGACGCTAAATCGTTTACATGAACATAATCGCGTATGCAGGTTCCGTCTTTTGTATCATAATCATCGCCGAAAACCTGCATTTCTTTTCGTATTCCGCAGGCTGTTTCCATTATCACAGGAATTAAATTTGCGGGATTTTGTTCCAAACCTTTTATGCGTCCTTTAACGTCGTAACCTGCGGCGTTAAAATAACGAAGCGCCGCATACCGTATATTTTTTAATTTGCCGTACCAGCCCAATATTTTTTCAATTTCCAATTTTGTAAAACCATAATAATTTTCAGGTTCCGTAAGATGTTTTTCATCGATCGGCAAATATTTCGGCTCTCCGTATACAGCGGCGCTCGACGAAAAGACGATATTTTTTACATCAGCCTCACAGGCAGCGTTTAAAATATTTATGGTACCGGATATATTATTATGGGAATATTTCTGCGGATTAAGCATTGATTCGCCAGCCGCCTTGGACGCTGCAAGGTGAATAAGGGCGTTAATTTCATTTGATTCGATCGCGCCAAAAAGCGTTCTGTAATCATGAATATCGCCGTGAATAAAAGACGACTCTTTTAAAAAAAGGTTTTCCCGAAGTCCTGATGACAAATTATCGTAAACAACGCATTTATGACCCTGATCAAGCAGCTCTCTTGTTACATGGCTTCCTATATATCCTGCGCCGCCGATTATTAAAATGTTCATACATGGATTATATCAAAAATTATTAATTATTGCTAGTTTCCAGTTCAAAGGCGATTTTTTCCCATTCATGTGTTTTTTCTTCAATTGCGGCGGCGCAGGCGTCAAGTTTTTGCTTTATTTCCCTTGCCTTTTCTCCGTTTGAATAAACACTGGGGAGCGAAAGCTCTTCTTCCAGGGAAGACTTTTTAATTTCAAGTTCTTCGATAATTTTTAAAATTTCCGTTTCCTGTTTTTCCAGCCTGCGAATGGACGTTTGTTTTTGTTTGTCAGAAGCCCGTTTTTGCTCATTTGTCATATTTTTTTCTATATTACTGTTTTTAATTTTTTCATTTCTGATTTCATTATCAGCTTCGGATTCACTGTTATTTATTCTTTCAAGGTAATAACCGTAATTTCCATAATACAATTTTGCGTTTGCAGGAGAGCTTTCGTTTCCTGAATTTGATTCAGAAACTTTAAGTTCCAAAACTTTTGTAGAAAGCTCTTCCATAAACGCGCGGTCATGCGAAACAAATATAATCGTACCTTCGAATTTTTTAAGCGCGTCTAAAAGTACGTCTTTGGAATATAAATCAAGGTGGTTAGTCGGTTCATCCAGAATAAGAAGATTCATCGGTTTTAAAAACATTTTTAAAAGAGCAAGACGGCTTTTTTCTCCGCCCGAAAGAACCGAAACGTTCTTATAAACATCGTCTGCGCGAAATAAAAATGCGCCGAGCATGTCGCGTATCTTTGGAATTAACGCTGTAGGAGCTTCTTCTTCCATGAACTCAAGCACAGTAAGGGAAGAACTCATGGCCTCCGCGGCGTCCTGCGAAAAATACCCGGCTTTTATTCCGCTTCCAAATTTAACAGAACCTTTAAAATCAGAATCATGGCCTGCAATAATGCGAAGCAAAGTAGTTTTACCTGCTCCATTGGGACCTGCTACAACAAGGCGTTCTTTTGCGTCAAGACACAGATCAAGCGACGATAAAATTTTTCGCTCTCCGTAATTTTTTCCAATTCCTTCCAGAGTTAACGCAACGTTTCCGCTGTGCGGAGGAGGCGGAAAACTGATATTAATTTTTTTAAAGACTTCAGGAAGTTCTATCACATCCATTTTTTCCAGCCGCTTTATTAATTCCTGCGCGAAAGCTGCTTTGCTTGCCTTGTATCTGAATCTTCGGATTAGGTTTTCGGTTTTTATTATTTCTTCCTGCTGTTCGCCGTATCGCTTTATAAGACCTTCAAGTTCTATCTCGCGGGTTTTTTCATATGAGGTGTAATTTCCCGCAAAGCGCCTTAAATTGCCGTTAAAAAGTTCGTACACCTCGTTTACGCTGACATCAAGAAAATATCTGTCGTGGCTTACCAAAAGATATCCGCCTTTAAAATCCTTAAGCCACATCTCAAGCCAGTTTCTGGCTTCTATATCAAGGTAGTTAGTAGGCTCGTCCAATAAAAGAATATCCGGTTTGTGTAAGAGAACTTTTGCAAGCGCGATTCGCATCTGCCAGCCGCCTGAGAATTCTTCTGTGTTACGATTAAAATCTTTAATGGAAAAACCAAGACCGCAAAGCACAGATGAAATTTCGCCTTCCCTTCTGTAATAGCCGCTTTCTTCAATTTGTTCCTGCAGATTGTGATGCTCTTCAAGAAGGGAACAGGTAGACGCGTCATCGCTCTTTGCGTTTTCTAAATGTTCGCCCGTTTTGTGCAAACGATCAATTAAACCGTGTATAAATGAAAATGCGCTTTCAGTTTCATCGCGAAGCGTTTTTCCGAGGTGTACAATTCCCGATTGCGGCAAATAGGAAATTCGCGCATCTTTTTGTACTGCGCGATCGCCTGAGTCTGCGCTCATTTTGCCCGAGATAATTTTCATTAACGTTGATTTACCGCTTCCGTTAGCGCCTGTTAAGCACGATTTTGAACCTGCTGCAAGGCGAAGCGAAACGTCCTTTAGTATATCCCTGTCGCCGAAACTCAGGCAAACCCTGGAAAACTGAACGAAGGACATTTTTATTCTGCGGTATCTTTAAAGAAATATAAAACCATTGGAGATGTAGAGCGCCGCATTACAGTATTATCGTCAATTCCGACATTGGGGACTACTTCCATGCGAAGCCCCTGATTATCAAGCGCATATATAAAATTAAGAGTATTATTGCTTCTAATGTCGGTAAAGCGCAATGTAAAAGCGCCGTTAAAATGTTCTTCGTATCCGGACGCAATAAAAAGATCCATATAGATTCGTCCGCTTCCCCTTGTTGCGGCCGGAATCAGCTGCGGAACCAAAAGGTCATAATTTGTCCATGTAAAATTTCCTGTCTGCAATAACGTAATTGTTCCGTAGTTGCTGCTTGTGAACACAGGCCCCTGATTGTATATCTCTAAATATTGATTCTGACGCCTTAGAGTTTCCTGCTGAATAAGATCATCAACATCGCTTGTAAGGGTAACAAACGTTAAATTGCGCCTCATTCCGCTTGCTTCCGTGTATTGAACCTGAAGGGTTGTGCTTGAGCGAAGGGTCATCGAAAGATTCGTTCCGTCAAACCGCCACGTATTATCTCCGCCCGAAATTATCCTCTGAAAAGAAAACTGTCTTTCGATATCGGGAAGAATTATTCTTGCAACGCCTGTTTCATGTCCTGGCTCGAAGCGGTACTTTTTTTCCATTTCCTGAATATTGATGCGTCTTGTATTTACCATCTGCGCATACACATCGGTATACCATATTTTTGAAAGGACAGCGTCAAGCTCAGGATCAGGCGGTTCACTGCTTAATGAAGATTCGTAGAGAACAGATCCTTCGCTGTTATCAAAAATTCTTAACCTGTATGAAAAGCAATAACCAACAACGCCGTCATGTGTCATTACCTTGTACCAGTCGCCCGGGAGAGGTTCGCCGGTTGTTCCGACAGGCGGAATGCCGCTTGCGATATCCAGTATTTTGATTATTTCACCAATTCTAAGACGGTAAATCTGGCGGGCATTATTATCAGTGTTTTCACGAATGGGAAGCCTGTCCTGAAGATTCTCCGCATAAGCTGTTGCATACTCGGAAAAATTATTTGCCCATCTTGCAGCAGATCTCCTTGTGTTAAAAAACTCAAGCTGAGGAAGCGGTATTTCCAGTTTATAATCCCTGTCTGCCCTGATGGAATCGGGAATTCCAACAACCCATAATTGCTGTATGTTGGATTTTATATAAACGGGAAGTACCGTCCCTGAATCAATATGCGGATCGTCAACAGACCATAATAAAACACCGTAACCTATCCTTGAACAGGAAGAAAAAAGCAGGGCAAAAAAAACTAATGCTAAAAAACAGGTTTTCTTAGATATATCCACGTCTACTCAACCACTGCAATAATGTCGGTCATTCTTACGATAAGATGTTCTTCTCCGTCAATTTTAATCTGCGTTCCGGCATATTTGTCATACATTACCTTATCGCCGCTTTTTACGGTGATTGGTTCCTTTTCTGTACCTGGTCCAACCGCTATTACCGTTCCTGTTTGTGTTTTTTCCTGGGCTGTATCTGGAATAATGATACCTCCGGCGGTTTTTGCCTCATTCTTTTCGAGTTTAACCACAACCCGGTCTGATAAGGGTCTTACTTTCATTTTTGTCCTCCGTAACAAATATTTTCTGGTTTACATATTATTAAAACTGCCAATTTTCGTCAATACCGGTTTTAGCGTGAAAGCCTGTCAAATTCAAGCTTTGCGCTTATATTTTCGGGGTCAAGTTCAACCGCCCGCAGATAGGTTTCCCGCGCGTCCTGATGGCGGGAAAGAGCAGTGAAGCACCTCGCCATGCGGGCTAAAATACGCGACGCGTTTTTATTATCCTGCGCAAGTAAAAGAGCGCGTTCATATTGCTCAAGCGCGCGGCCAGGCGAGCGCTGATTCTCCAAAACCCTGCCAAGATTTGCATGTGCTGACCATTCTTTTTGATCATCAGGAATCGATCTTAAAAAATTTTCCGCTGCCGTAAGATTTCCGTCAACCATAAACTGTACGGCTTTGTATTCGTCGATCCATGGAGCATTAAAACGCAAAACATCCATTCGATCCAGTATGATTCTGGTTTCGTCAAAAGCCCGCTGAAAGAATAAATGCCAAAAAGCCCACTTGTACAATTCTTCGTTTCTTTCATGTCTGTCCAGTAAAAGCCATGTTTCCGCGATTTGACGTCCGGTATGCTGATTGCGCGAATGACGTCTGACTATTTCCAAATCAATATACGGAAAATCATCAGGAGTAAGACCGACGCTGCTTCTTAATAACCTAAGAGCATTATCGTAATTCATAAGGCGGCTGTAGCGGATAAGTCCAAACTGGCGGCTGTCTTTATTTGAAACGGTGTCGATGCTTACAAGCCTTTCCAAATACGGCGACGCTTCTTCGTTGTTTATGGCGGTAACAGCCAAATTATAAAGACTTGTTTCGTTTTCAGACTGCGCAAGAATTTTCCAGATGGCGGCAGCCATTTCCGTATATCCGCCAAGATACAGAGCGTCCGCCTGACGAATCATTGAGTGCTCGTCATTTAATAAAGAAAAAATTTCTGCGCTCCGTAAAAGATCGCCGAAGTCATAAAGGAACTCCGCCGAAAAACGAAGCGTATTTAAGGAAGGAGAATCCATGTTTATAAAATACTGAACGTCAGCGGCGGCGTTATAAATATTGCCGCGCAGCGTTTTTAGAATTGCAAAATTAACGTTAATTTCTTCTGAACCGTCAGAAAAAATATTTTCAGGTAACAAAAGAGCGCTTCCCGGAGTCCTGAAATCGCCGAGTATTATGTGAAGATCAAGCGCAAGATTGTTAAAGGAAGGGTCTGTAATATTGGAAAGCCATAGTCTTAGTCTTTCTTCGATTTCGCTGTTTATGGCTGTATCTTTTACGATGGCTGCCGCTGCAATTGCTACAATCGGCTGTGATGACGGGTATGCCTCCAAAGCTTTTTCTATCGAAGAACGGTACAGTACAATTGAAGGAGGATGAACAGAAACAATAGCTCGCCGCCGCTTTAATACAGACAGCCACGATTCAACGCCTATTGCTCTTGTTTCCAGTTTATCAAGTTCGCCGTTTAATCTGTCTATCTCTCTTTCCGTTAAATACAAATCTTTAAAATCATTGTCAAACTCGCGCAGGATGCGGTTAAAACTATCCTGCTGTCTTGTTAACGCGTCATGGCCTCTTCTGTCCAATACAAAAAAAACTGTTAATACGCATCCTGCAATCAGCAGTAAAATTATTCCCGCAAGAAGCGTTATGCGTAAATGTCTCATTGGCTGCTTTCCAGTGTTTTTCTGATATTGTCTAGAACGCCGTTTATGAATTTAAACGAATCATCAGCGCCGTATTCCATGCATATGCCGATGGCTTCGTCAATAATAATAAGCGGTGAAATTTCGTTTTGAAACATTAATGAATATACGGATATTCTAAGGATTGCTAAATCAACCCGGTTAAGACGGGTTATATCCCAGTTAACAAGATGGTCTTTTATCGTTTTATCAATACGTTCGATATTTTCGATTGTGCCTGCGACGATTATACGCGAAAAAGAGGCTAATCCTTCGTCCAGCTTATTCAGCTTTTCGTCGTCAAGCCAGGCGAAACAGGTGAGCTCTTCCAGAGGAACGCGATTGGATTCCCAGAAATAAAGAGCCTGAAATGCAAGGATGCGGCTTTTTCGCCTGGATGCCATTCAAAAGTCCATTACCAGTTTATGTTGTTTTCAAACACCTGGAATGATCTATTTGCCCTTAATTCGGTAACAAGTTCCTGGCTTGCCTGAGCCAACGCAGCCTGTTGTCTTTGATTTAACAACATCTGTCCAATGTAATCTCTGACAGTAATGCGCGTCCCAAGCTGAAGAATATCCGCTAATTCCAGCTGTCTGGAAGCATAATTTTCCGTTACCTTGATAATCTGAAACCCTTGCTGTCCTTCTATAAGACGCGATACCTGTCCCTGCCTTAGGGCAAATGCGGCATCCATAAACGCCTGACCGACAACCTGTCTTGCTTCGGGATTCCTTGGAAGATATCCTGCGTCTCCCGCCTGAAAACCCGAGTTAGGTGCAACACTGCGCTGCGCGACTTCATCAAATCTTGAAGGATCGTTATTTATTTCGCGGACAAGCGAATCTGCAAGCGTTCTGGCTCTTTGCCTTGAAGTTGCGTCCGCGCCGTACGGAACCTGAATCATCGTAAAACGAATGGTATCGGGACGTATAAGTTCGCTTCTTCTAAGGGCGTATTCGGCGGTAATTTCCGCGTCAGTGGGAGTTCTTACGGCGTTAATAATATCGCCTTTTCTGTGCATCAGGTATTTTTGAACGAGCATCTGCCTTCTTAACTGATCCCTGAAAGCCGGAACATCAAGACCGCTTTCTGCTGTTACTGCCTGGGCAAATTCAGCGTCGGTAGGCTGGCGGCCAAGCTGCTGAGCCATGCTTGTGCGGAACTGCTGCATCTGCTGATTCACTTCGTTGTCAGTGATTGTAATTCTGTCGCGCTCAGAAGCCTGCATAACAAGCCGTTCATTAATCATTACATCCAGCACCTGAAGACGTTCAGCTGTTGTCAATGTACGATTGGTGGATCTCTGCATACGTTCAACTTCTGTGCGAAGCTGACCTACAGTGATTGCCTCAGTTCTGATCAGGTTTACTGTAGCCGCAGGCTGTAACCCGGCCTGAGAAAAACCCGGAACCGCTATTAAAATGCAAAAAATAACCAATAATAATCTTTTCATATTCATCCTTCCAGTATTAATATATCACAAACTAAACAAAAAAAACTAGTATGTGGTTACTAAACCAAAACAGCTCTGATTCTGCGAACTCCGGCCGAAGAAGACTGTTCTTTTTGAATCTTAAATGTCCCAAGTACCCCTGTTTTTTCCACATGAGGTCCGCCGCAGACTTCTTTTGTAAAATAATCGGACGCAGAAGCGCCGATTGTATAAACTTTCACCTGCGCCTCGTATTTTTCGCCAAAAAGCGCGATTGCGCCGCTTTTTTTTGCTTCTTCTATACCCATTGTCTCCATGGAAACAGGTAAATCCTTTTTAATTTGCTCGTTTACGATATCTTCCGCTTTTTTTATCTGTTCAGGAGTCATGGGCGCGTCATTTGTAAAATCGAACCGCAGCCTTTCTGCTGTGATATTACTGCCCTTTTGAGCAACATGATCCCCAAGGACGATTTTCAGCGCTTTATGCAAAAGGTGGGTAGCGGTGTGGTATTTGACAGCTTCTTCCCCCTGATCGCCAAGGCCGCCCTTAAAAGCCTGTCCGCTTTGCGAGCGCGACAACTCCTGGTGCTTTTTAAATGCTTCATCAAACTCTTCCCTGTTAACAGTCATTCCGGCTTCACCCGCAAGTTCTTCCGTTAATTCGATAGGGAAACCGTAAGTATCGTACAGTTTAAACGCGAGCCTGCCCGACATGATTTTCCGCGGATCTTTTAAAAGATTCGGAAGAAGTTTTTCAAATTCATGCTCGCCTTTCTGGAGCGTTTCCATGAACTTTGCTTCCTCTTTACCGAGTTCTCCAATTATAAAACTGCGGTTATCTTCAAGTTCGGGATATGCGCCCTTAAACTGATTGATAACAACCTCGGCGACAGGAGAGAGCTGTAAACCTTCCGCGTTTAATTTTTTTCCGTGGCGAACGGCGCGGCGAATAAGACGGCGGAGCACATAGCCCGCTCCAACATTGGAAGGACTTACCGCCTTTGGATCGCCCAGAATAAAAGTAGAGGAGCGCACATGATCCGCAATAATACGAATCGATTTATCCGTTTCAACCGCCGCGCCGCTTTTATAACTTACGCCCGACGCTTTTTCTATTGCGCCGATTATATCAGCAAAAATTTCTGTATCATAAACTGATGATTTGCCATTTAAAACTGTTACAGTTCTTTCGATACCCATGCCTGTATCGACGCACTTTCGCGAAAGAGGCTCGTATTCGCCGGCTGCGTTTTTGTTGTACTGCATAAAAACGTCGTTCCAGATTTCGAGCCATTTATTGCATGAACAGCCGGGCTTGCAATCGTCGCTGCAGGGGGCGTCTCCCATGTAATAAAACATTTCAGAATCAGGGCCGCATGGGCCGGTGGTTCCGACAGGTCCCCACCAGTTGTCTTCGCGCGGAAGATAAGAAATTCTTGTAATGCCTAAACTTTTCCAGATTGCGGCGGACTCATCGTCTTTGGGAATACTATCTTCGCCTTCAAAAACCGTAACTCCCAATTTTTCTATTGGAATATTAAGCCATTGCGGTGAGGTTAAAAATTCAAAGCTCATTTTAATTGTTTCTTCTTTAAAGTAATCGCCTAAAGACCAATTACCGAGCATCTCAAAAAGGGTAAGATGGCTTGCGTCTCC
>JGI24695J34938_10000450_pt1 | contig 39866 bp, 37 predicted proteins | sample TergutCo191P3_FD_34938 | JGI IMG/M metagenome (IMG submission 34938)
CGTTATCCACAACTCCTGTAAATCTTCGCCCCGGAAGGCTCTCCAGTGTGAACCTGACTTCCTGCCCCCTGTGTATGGAAGTTACGTCAAGCTCTCCTACAGTCGCCTCTATCTGCATCTCTCTTAAATTTTCAGCGATTGTAAAAATGCTTGTAGAATTATTGTTAGCTGAATCTACGACAGTGTCTCCTACATGGATGTTGCGATCCAGCACAATGCCGTCTATCGGAGAAGTAATAAAAGCGTATTGATTTATTTCTGTTTCTATAACCCTTAAATTAGCTTCCGCAACAGTCAGCTCTGCTCTCTGGTTATCCAAAGAAGTCCTTGACGTCCTAAGCTCAAATTCGGAAATAAAACCTTTTTGCGCAAGGGCTTCCTGACTTCTAAAATTAATTAACTGCAATTCATAATTCGCCCTGGCTTTTTGAACCGACGCCTGCTGCTGATCCCTTTGGAGACGCAGTACGTCTGTGTTAAGACGGGCAAGAATATCGCCTTTTTTAACGGTGTCGTTATAATCAACATGGACGGATTCAACTCTTCCGCTCATTCTGGGAAGAACCCTTACAGTCGCGACTGGATTAATGGTTCCGCTTGAGGAAACGGTGCGTTCAAGGTTTCCCATCCTTATTGAAGTAAACTCGTAAACGGTTTGTTTCCCTTTTTTGCCTGAACAGGCGCAGAGTAAAAGAGCGATTATAAGAGCCGGAATCAAAAACTTTCTCATTACAAATATAATAACAAATAAAATAATAAAAAGTCACAGGGTTGAAAAAACTAACACAAAATGATAAATTGACAGTATGAAAACAAAAAGTATAAACAAAGTGTTATTATTGCCGGCTGTCCTTTTATTAATTACAGGGATCAATCTTTTTGCCGAAGTTAAACCTTCGCCTCTTGGAGCTGACGCGGCTCCGGATCTGTACAGTGCGTATCTTGCCGCTAACGGCTTTACCACAGCTACAGGCGGCGCTCCTGTAAGCGCGATAAACCCCGCTCAGGGCGGAGACGCGGACAGGATGATCTTCGATTTTTCCTACCTTGCAATCCCCGATTTAAAGAATGACGAAGGATTGATGCATTCAGTTTCGGCAGGCGCGCTTTTCCCGACAAAGTACGGTGTATTCGGCGGTTCTTTGCGATTCCTGGGCGGAAGCGAATTAAGCTATTTCCCGATTAAATCAAATTTCGGCGGCAACGTTTTCGCAGCCAAAGAAGTATATCCTGGCATGTCAGTAGGACTTGGGTTAAACTTTGGTTTCGGCGGCGAGACAACCATAAGCGGTGACCTTGGCTTTAGGTACAACATTGGAGAAGTTGCTTTCCTTAAAAACTTCACAATGGCTTTTGTCATGAGAGGACTTGGCATAAGTTATTACCCGTCATGGCTCACTCCCATGGCAGGTCTATCGTTTGATTTGATTCACATAGAAGGAAAGGAAAATAAAAAAGACCCGTTTGTATTAAACCTGGCAGGCGATTTAAGCTTCCCTTCACTTTTTTACCCAGAATACGCAAGCATGATTTTTAAAACAGGCGCCAACATTACAATAGCGGAGCTTGTAACTCTTTCTGTGTCATGGCCGGGAGGCAGCGGTCTTAACGCCCGCGAGCTTTCAAATGATATGAAAATGCAGATGATTCCGTCTATCGGACTTACAGTGAATATAATGCTGCCATCAGGCGGAGAGAGAATCGCAGGCGGAAGGCTTCCTTCTGACGGAGATTTAAAAATTACAGGCGCGTATAAACCGCTGTATGAAGGCGTTACAGGCATTGGAGCCGGTGTAAGCTGGTATGTCGGCGTTGCCGATACAAGACCCCCTGTAATCAGGGTTGATTATCCGCAACCCGCGCATTTTTCTCCGAACAATGACGGCAAAGCCGACACGCTCGATATTCCTTTAAGCATTACAGATCAAAGCTATATTGTTTCCTGGTCGATGGAGATCAAAGATGAAAGGGACATGGTAGTGCGTGTAATAGAAAATAAGGAACAGCGTTTTGAGAGCTTTAATTTTAAAGACTTTTTCAGCCGTATTTTCTCTGTAAAAAATCAAATCGAAATACCGGAAGTCATTATATGGAACGGCTACAACAGTTCCGGTCAGATGTGCGCCGACGGCAAATACACCTTTACAATCACTTCTGCAGACGATTCCGGCAATTCCGCGACTACTGCTGTGTTTGAAGCGTTCTTAAGAAACAGACCGCCCGAAATCACAATTAACCCAATCCCTGACGCTCAAAGAATCTTTGATCCTAAAGGACAGGGCGGAAACAGAACAGTTACATTCACCCCAAGGGGCTCAGTTGAGGACGCGTGGGAAAGCGGCATTTATAACTCATCAGGCGTTATCGTAAAAACTTTTAATAATCAAAGCGGCTCTCCTTCGCCTGTCACATGGGACGGCACGAATAACTCAGGACAGCTCGCTTCTGACGGCGTTTACAGCTTCCGTATGGGCGCTACAGACAAAGCCATGAACTCCGCGAGCGCAGAAATAACAAATATAATTTTAGACTCAAGAGAAGCAGGCGCATTTGTTACAAGTTCTGTTAACGCAATTAAGCCCGCTTTAAACCAGAGCACTCCTCTTGTAAACTTCGCAATCCGTCTTCTCTTAAATGACGGTATCGAAAACTGGAAACTGGAATTAAAGGACGAAACTGGAACGGTACAGCGCGTATTTGAAGGCACTTCCCAGGTTCCGGCTGTTCAGGGCTGGAATGGTCTTACCGCTCAAGGTGAAATCCGTGAAGGCGTTTATACTCCGGAGCTTTCCGTCAGATACACAAGAGGCGATATTGTAAGAGCCTCCGCTACAACAGTTCTCGTAGACGTAACAGGACCGCAGCTTACTCTCCTTACAAATCCTGAGTTCTTCAGCCCCGATAATGACGGCGAAAACGATGAACTTTTTATCAGCCTTACAGCCAGAGACGCGTCTCCAATCGCGTCATGGTCTGTAGAAATCCGCCCTGTTGAGTCACTTGCCACATTATTCAGAAAGTTCGAAGGAAGAGGAAACCCGACAACGAGAATTACCTGGGACGGCAGAAGCGGTTCAGGCGAGCTTGTTCAATCAGCGTCATTCTATCAATATGCTTACACAGCGACAGACGTACTTGGAAATACAAGCACTATAGAAGGAAGATTTGTAACAGACGTGCTTGTTATACGTGACGGTGACAGGCTTAGAATTCAAATACCTTCAATACAGTTCAGACCGAATTTCGCGGATTTTGAAGGACTCCCAAGAGAAGTCGTTGACAATAACACGCGTATCATCAGGCGTATTGCCCAGATTCTTAACCAGTTCCGTGATTACAGGGTACAAGTCGAAGGACACGCAAATCCGACATCACCTCCGGGACCTGCCCGTGACAGAGAAGAGGCATCATTAAGGAATGTCAGTGAAGCCAGAGCAAGAGCGATTGTTGACCTTCTTGTTAGAAACGGCGTATCCCGCGGCAGATTAACCGCCACAGGAGCCGGAAGTTCCAACACCATCGCTCCTTTTGAGGACAGGGAAAACTGGTGGAAAAACCGCCGTGTTGAGTTCTACTTGATTCGTTAGTTTGGATATAAGATAAGAATTGGAAATCGGGAATGAGTGAGTCAGGCAAGGTATTTATACCTAAGGTAGAAATACCTCAGGTTTAATACCTGCCCCTAACTCCTCATTCCTCTTTTTTTACGCGTCTTTGCCTTTTTTCTTTGCTTTCTTTTGTTCGCGTTTTTCTTTCAAGGTCTTTTGCGGGGCTTTCTTGCCCTCTTTTTTATGCATGATATGTTCAGCCATATAATCCTCCATTTGGGCTTTACATTATATTAAAAATAGTATAATAATTAGAATATGTCCAGAGGAATTTCGTTCATATATGGGAGGCATGATGAAGGTATCTGATGTAGTTACTTTGCTTGAAGGGCAATTTTTTACTGGCGAAGAAAAAAAAGAGCAGGAAGTTGAATCTGCCTGCGGCGCTGATCTTATGAGTGATGTAATGGCTTTTGTAAAAGACAAAGTTCTCCTTTTAACAGGGCTTGTAAATCCCCAGGTAATTAGAACGGCTGAACTTCTGGATATCCACGCTATTGTCTTTGTCAGGGGAAAAATACCTGGTCGTGATATGATTGAAATGGCGGAAGAATCTGATATCGTCCTTGCCGGCACCAAGCTGTCAATGTTTATCTCCTGCGGAAAACTCTACGAAGCGGGACTTAGAACCGGCGGAACCAGAGCCATTTAATTAACGTACGGAATAATTAAATATAATATCCCTTTCTATTTCTTGTTTCCCGGCTCTCCGTAAAACATTTTTCTGGTCTCTTCTTTCGCATGCTCTATAACAGGTTCATAATTCCCCTTGATTGCATTCATATGCTGATTATAAAACGCGATAAATTCCGGGTCCTGAAGAGGATCTATACGCACTTCCCTTCCCATCCTTCGGGAAAGCTCTTCCTCTTTCTGCCTTAGCTTTGGCGCGTACTGCTGGCGGATCATTTGTTCGTACTGCGAAGATTCCTGTAAATACTGAGAAACAATCTCTAAAAACTGGCTGTACATCGCATTAAACTCTTTATTGTTAATGATCGCCGAAAGCCCTTCGCCGATTCTCTTTAACTTTTCTTCGTCATCCTTGACTGCGGGAAGTGAAATCTGCGCGGAAAGAACGTCAAAGACTCCCTGCTTCAAGCTTTCCTTGTCACTGTCCTGTGCTTTCTTTAGCTCATCCGCAATATTGGCTTCCTTGCCAAGAAACGCGTTTGCTAATTTTTTGCCTTTCTGTCTTGCTTCAAACTGATTTACGCTGGTTTTGTCGCCTTTAACGCTTTCGGTTTTCTCCAAAGCGATTTCCAGCGCTGTTTTTATGACTCCCATTGAATAATTCCCCTGTTTTTAATACAATATTGGTGATAGGCAATTATTGCAAGAGGGATAAAGCGCTATATGAAGAATGAGACTGACTTTAAAAATATTATCAGACTGGATTCAGAACTAAATCAAATACAGGATTATGATCTTCTTTTGGAGAGAATCTTATTTGAAGCAAGGAATGTAGTTAACGCTGACGCAGGTTCAATATACATAACGGTTCCCACAGAACAGGGAGAAGAAGGAACGGAAAAGCTCTCAATAAAATATTCCCAAAATGATACGATTCAAAAAAACCTTCCGTCCGGGCAAAAAATGATTTATTCAATTTTTTCGGTTCCAATNAATGAAAAATCCATTTCCGGCTATTGCGCTCTTAAAGAAACCTTAATAAATATCCCTGATATGTATAATATACCGCCTGANGCTCCATATAAATTCTATTCACATTACGATATGATAACAGGGTATAAAACAATATCNAGTTTAACCATCCCTCTTGTCGCCACAGATAAAAGGCTTATGGGAGTAATACAGGTACTTAACTCAAAAGACAATACCGGAAATATTGTGCCTTTCTCTGTTGATGATGAATTCGTCCTTACCCATTTCGCGACCAACGCTTCCATGGTTCTTCAAAGAGCGTATATAACAAGAGCGATGATCCTTCGCATGATAAAAATGTCGGAATTACGCGACCCGAAGGAAACAGGCACGCATGTAAACCGTGTTGCCGGTTACGCCGTAGACATTTACGATCGCTGGGCGTATCACCATAAAGTATCTGTAGAAGACAGGGAGAAATTCCGCGATACATTAAAGATTAGCTCCATGCTTCATGATGTCGGAAAGGTCGCGATTTCTGACGCAATCTTAAAAAAACCGTCGCGCTTTACCGCCGAAGAATATATGATCATGCAAAATCATACGCTGTACGGAGCAAGCCTTTTTCATGATACAAGCTCTCCTGTAGATATTCTTGCAAAGGAAATTGCGCTTACTCATCATGAAAACTGGGATGGCTCAGGTTATCCGGGCTGGGTAAATCCTGACACCGGCGCTATAGAAAAGGCAGACAATGATGGAAAACCTCTCGGTAAAAAAGGCGAAGAAATTCCTCTTGGCGGCAGAATTGTCGCAATAGCTGATGTATACGATGCTCTATGCTCAAGGCGTGTCTATAAAGAACCCTGGGATGAAAATGACGTATTAATGGAGCTAAGAAAACTCGCAGGTTCTAAATTCGATCCTGAACTTATAGAAATATTTTTTGAGATTCTCCCAAATATAAAACAAACGCAAAGCTCATATCCTGAAGAAGTAAAACAGTAAAATTTAAATTAACTTGAGCTTTTCCCAAAACTAATAGTAATTTTTTAAACTCTTGAATTATTTTGACATTTTTGTAAGAAGCCTATCCAGGCTGTCCGCAAATGTCTTTAACTCTTTATTACTATAAGAAGCTGTCCTTACAGATTCCATCCCGCTGTCCGCAAGACCCACCATAAAATTACGAAGAGACAAAAGCTCGTTTATATTATTGGAAGTAAATACCCTTCCCCTGTCATCCATTACGATTACTTCATTTTCCACAAGACGTTTTGCAAGCGGAACATCCCTTGTAATGGCAAGGTCTCCTTTTTGCGCGAGCTCTACGATTCTGTCGTCCGCGGAATTTTCCGTATTTGGGCAGATTTCCATTTCCGCAGATGAGATAACGCCGTCGATCTCGCACTCGCATGGAATTGGATGGTTCGCGGCGAATATTATCCTTATGTTCATTTTTACAGCCCTGCGAAGAATCAAGTCTCTTGCCGGTCTTGGACAGGAATCCGCGTCAACATATATTTTCATTTTAACCCTGACCCGGTTTTTTTAGAGCGGCGCAAGAATCATTCCTGCAGGCAAGCACAAGGGAAAAATTACCTTCCAGATATAATTTATTCATATCAGACGGAACAAAAAACGATTCGCCTTTTTTATATAATTTATCCAGTAATCGCATACTGCCTTCCGTTACAATCCCGATAGCAGGCGTGTCTCCTATAATATACTCTTCCTCCTTTGAATGAATCAAAGTAAGAGAGAAGGCAGCTCCTGAGAATAAATAAGGGAAAACCGGGCTNTTATCAGGCGTTATAATCTGCGGGAAAAAAGGCTCTATATCCATCACTTTNTTTAACTCATTCTCATCTACATNCTTGGAAGTAAGCCCCGCTCTTATAACATTGTCAGAGTTATCCATAAGCTCAATACCAAAACCGCTTATATAAAAGTGAGGAAGTTTCGCAGGAAGAAAAACAGCCTGCCCGGGCTTTAGCGTAATATAATTAAAACAATGAGTGGAATGTACGGACGGATCATCGGGGTAAAGCTCTTTTAACCTTTCCATTAACTCACGAAGATCAAAAGAAGCGTCTGCGTATGAAGAAATAATGTCATTGGTTTTTTTTATCCCCGCCATCATTGTAAACGGAGTTAAGGCATATAAAATTTCATTTTTTTGATTTTGGTCTTTATAATTTCTTTTTGGATCGTCTATCTTTAGCCCGATTTCTTCTTCTCTTAAAAAGCCTGACTTTGCCTGTTCCCTGTCAGGATGCACCTGAATGGAAAGAGGGTTTTCTACAGCAATTAATTTTAATAAAAAAGGAAGAGCTCCTGATATTTCTTCAAGATTAAATAATTTTCCGTCTTTTTCACACAAAGAAGGAGCTGCATGATGCGTTCCCATCCACATCTCGGCGAACGGAAACCTTTCTTTATTTTCTATCCCCAAAAACCCGGGGATAATGTCCGGTGAACCCCATTTATAATGTTTAATCTGGTTTTTTAGTTTAAGTATTCCTGTCATTGCTGTATAAACTCAATGCCTGTTCCAGCTTGGAAATCAGGCGAAGGGTTCTCTCCTCTACTTCCTGTTCTTCCCAGTTATTTTCGCTGGAAACGGCTTCTTCCTGTTCCATCTGCGTTTTAACTTTATTAAACTCGTCACATAATAAAAAACCTGTTAATATGGCTATGTTTAATGGTTCTTTAATTCCGGAAATTTTCTGCGTGTTTGCAATGGCAGCCTGATATTGAGACAGAACTTTATTCATGTATTCTTCGTCCGCGTCTGCGGTTATTGTAAATGAAGTTCCAAGAATATCAAGTTTGAGTTCATTGGCCATTAATTTCCCTAAAAAATATCGAGTTCGCCAGAAACAATTTCTGATTCTTCTTTATCAATTTCGAAGAATTCCTGTTTTTGTTCCTTTTTTGCCGCGGTTTCATCCGGTTTTTCTTTCCTGGGAGAAGGTCTTTTTGCGTTTTTCATTGAATCGGCTGTAAGACTGGTTTCAAATGCTTCTTCAAACTGGCTTAATCTGCCAAGGGCAGCCAATATCCCGTCTTCAATCCGTCCCTGATCTTCTTTAAAGCGCATAACAAGCATTTCCACTTCGTCAAGGCGCTTTTGCGTCGAGTCAAGTTTCGATTGCAATGCCGTTCTTTCTTCATAAAGAGCGGCATTTTCAGAATCAACCTTCTGTATATATTCAATCGCTTTCGCGACTTTTGACTCAAGAAGCTGAACCTGCTCAAGGCTAATCATACATTCTCCAGATAAAGATTAATCGGTTAAAACAATTAATTAGCAAGCGCTAATTTTGCTTTTTCCGCTATCGCCTTAAAAGCGGCATTATCTTCCGACGCAAGATATGCAAGCGACTTTCTGTTTATAATAACGCCCGCTTTATCAAGCCCCGCGATCAATCTTGAGTAGGACATTCCTAGCTCTCTGCAGGCTGCGTTAATCCTTATAATCCAGAGTTTTCTGAACTGACCTTTTCTGTCCTTCCTGTCACGATACGCGTAAACTAACGACTTTGCGACCGCGTCTTTGGCGGTTTTATAGTTCGTGCTGCGTCTTCCCCAGTAGCCTTTGGCTTGTTTTAATATTTTTTTACGATGGTTCTTTCTTTTGGAACCGTCTATCGCTCTTGACATAATCTCCCCCTTAATTAACCGTAGGGTAAAAGTTTTTTTCTGATTACCGGAACATTATCATCAGATAAAATACCGGCGTGCCGCAAGCCACGCTTGCGTTTTGTTGACTTCTTGGTCAGAATGTGGCGCAGATTCTGTTTTTTATACTTTACCTTGCCTGTGCCTGTAAAGGAAAAACGCTTCGCCGCGCTTTTCTTTGTCTTCATTTTGGGCATATGCCGCTCCTTATCATTAGCGTTATATTTAACGCCGTATTATTTTTTGGCTTTTGGTCCCAGTACCATCGACATAAACCTTCCTTCCATTGCGGGAGGTTTATCCATAACATACTCTCCCTCAATTCGGGAAAGCACGTCTTTCATTACATCGTAGCCAAGTTCTGTATGGGCAAGCTCGCGTCCGCGGAAACGGATTGTTACTTTAACCTTATTACCGGCAGTTAAAAATTCCTTTATGTGCTTTGATTTGAAATCAAGATCATGATCATCGATCTTCGGCTGCATTCGGATTTCTTTAAGTTTCAAAAGTTTTTGCTTTTTCTTGGAATCCCTAAGTCTCTTTTCATTCTCAAATCTGAACTTTCCAAAATCCAGAATCTTGACAACCGGCGGTACCGCCTGGGGCGCTACTTCCACAAGATCAAGCCCTGCATCCCTCGCTAGTTCAAGCGCTTGCGAGACAGACATAATTCCCTGGTCACCATCATCCCGGATTAGACGAACTTCCCTGGAACGAATCTGCTCGTTTATACGTAAATCTTTCTCTGCCAACTGGCCTCCTTGTTTATCACTACTTCTTGATATTAGCAAATTTCCCTATTTTATGTCTAGTACAGCTGTTGGTTTCCTAATTATTGATAATTTCAGTTCCAATGCCTTCGTCTGTGAATAATTCTATAAGGATGGCATGAGGGAGTCTTCCGTCGATTATATGGGCTTTTTTTACTCCTCCGTCCAAAGCCATAGCGCAACAGTCGGTTTTTGGGATCATTCCCTTTGTTATAATGCCTTCCTTTTTAAGGTTTTCCAGCTGAGTCCTTTCCATCGACCTTATAAGGGTGCTTTCGTCCTTTACATCACGAAGGATTCCACGGACATCTGTCATAAGGACGAGTTTTTCCGCTCCAAGAGCTGCCGCTATTTTCGCGGCCGCTATATCGGCGTTAATGTTTAAGGCTTTTCCTTCGTCTTCGCCTGTTCCGTAAGCCACAGATGAAATAACAGGAATTATTTCCGAGTTTAAAAGGGTGTCAAGAAGCGTTACGCTGACCTGCTCAATTTCTCCGACAAGACCCAAATCATCTTTGCCTTTCATCCGCCTCGCTTTTAATAAACAGGAGTCAACTCCGCTAAGACCCACTGCCTTGCCGCCGTTTTTTTGAATAAGCGCTGTTATTTCCTTGTTTACCTTTCCGCACAGAACCATCTGCACGATATCCATTGTCTCTTCGTCTGTGTACCTAAGCCCGTTTACAAAGCGGCTTTCCTTGCCGGTTTTTTTTAGCATGTTTTCGATCTCCGGTCCTCCGCCGTGAACAAGCACTGTGCGAATCCCAACGCAAGCCATAAGGATCACGTCTTCCATTACCGCTTTTTTTAGATCGTCATTTAACATGGCGTTTCCGCCGTATTTAACTACAATTGTTTTACCCTGAAAACTTTGAATATACGGAAGCGCACGGACAAGTATATGCGCTCTTTCTTTTGAATCGCTCATGATCTGTAGTCTCCGTTGATTTTTACATAATCGTATGTAAGATCGCATCCCCAGACGGACGCTTTTCCTTCGCCTTCGCTAAGGCAAACAAGGATTTCGATTTCTTCCTGTGAAAGAATTTCTTTTGCCGTATCTTCGTTAAAATTAACAGTCTGCCCTTCACGGCAAACCTCGATTTCGCCTGATTTGCTCTTAAACAAAACGGCGGTTTTACAAGGATTAAATTCCTCTCCTGAATAACCCAGGGCGCACAATACGCGTCCCCAGTTGGCATCCGCTCCGAAACACGCAGCCTTTACAAGACTTGATGAGGCGACAGATTTAGCGAGAGCCTGCGCTGTATCTTCATTTTTGGCTCCGCTTACAGTAACAGTAACAAGTTTAGTAGCTCCCTCTCCGTCACGTGCCATCATGCGGGCAAGAGCGACGCAGACATGTTCAAGCGCGGAAGAAAAAACCTCATAATCTGAATTCTGCCTCTCTTCCGTTCCAGGCTCGCAGGAAGTAATAGTTTTATTTGCGGCTTCACCGTTTGCCATTACAAGAACCATGTCGTTTGTAGATGTGTCGCCGTCAACTGTAAGTCGGTTAAAAGAACGGTTTACAGCTCTTTTTAGGGATGAGTTCAGCGCGGAGGGCATTATAGCGGCATCTGTTGTAATAAAAGCAAGCATGGTCGCCATATTGGGATGAATCATCCCGGAACCTTTTGCCATAGCTCCAATACGGACAGTGACGTTTCCAATATCAAATTCTACAGCGATTTCTTTTTTTTTGGTATCGGTAGTCATTATGGCTTCCAGAGCGTCAGCGTGACCTTGAGCGTCAGCCTTAAGGCTTTCTTTTAAGGCATTAATATTATTTTCTATTACGCCGATTGGAAGCTCAACTCCGATTACGCCTGTAGACGCTACAGCGACATCGGCAGGATCGATAATAAACAGGTCTGCGGCGGCTTTTGCCATGCGTTTCGCGGCGAGAAACCCTTTCTCTCCTGTGCAGGCGTTCGCGTTGCCTGAGTTTGCGATTACCATACGAAGCCTTCCGTCTTTAATACTTTCTTCGCTAACCTGAATACTCGCCGCTTTTACTTTATTTTTTGTAAACATTGCCGCCGCCTGGCAATTTTGTTTTGAGTAAATAAGCGCCAAATCTTTTTTTTGGGAACTAGGTTTTATACCGCAACGTATCCCGCCTGCCAAAAAACCTTTCGGCGCGCAAACCCCGCCTGTTAACTCAGTCATATATACCTCGAAAAAATTTCTATGTTTTTTTCCGCATACCGCACAAATAGAACCTTATTAATCTCCGTCAGAATAACATTGGAATGGCGTTAAGACCTAAAGTTTCATCAAAACCAAAAATTATATTCATATTCTGAACAGCCTGCCCCGCCGCGCCTTTTTGCATGTTATCGATCGCTGTTACAACTATTAATGTTGAGGCGTTTATATCGATATGAACCGAAATATCGCAGTAGTTTGAGTGACGCACCTTGTTTGTAGACGGGCATATACCGCAGGGAAGAACACGCACAAACGGTTCATTCGCGTAAAAATCTTTATAGATGTTTCTTATCTTGTCGGTCTTTTCCCCGATTTCATCCTGCGTTACGTGCCATTGGGGAGAGAGCGGTATATAGATTGTGCTGCAGATTCCCCTGTTCATAGGCGCCAAATGCGGCGTAAAAATTACTTTTGGCGGATTTATTCCGTTTCTTTTTGCCATAACGCAAATATTTCTTTCGATTTCGGGAGAATGTCTGTGACCCGCTATTTTATAGGGCGCTATGGAGTCCGCGCATTCACAGTAGTGAAAAGACCTTGACGGCTCCCTGCCGCCGCCTGATGTGCCTGAAATTGCGTTCACGATAATTGGAGAGCGTGTAACATCAATTACAGAAGACCCTTTAGAATTTTCTAAAACAGGTAAAACGCCAAGAGAAGCGCCTGTTGGATAACAGCCCGGGTTTCCGATAATTACGCATGTCTTTGCCGCTTCATCTTTAATAAGCTGCCTGTTTAATTCCGGTAAGCCGTAAATCGATTTTTTATGTAAATCAGGAAACTGGTAGTTTTTACCGTACCATTTATTGTAAGTATCCTCGTCATCATCAAAGCGAAAATCGGCGGAAAGGTCTATAAAGTGAATTTTCTTTTCCATGCACGCCGCGGCAAAAGGTTCGCCTACAGCATGGGGAAGAGCCGAAAAAACGACATCCGATGAAGCGATTACATCTTCCGCTTTAAGGAGCGGGAGAGATACCCTGCCAAGAAAGCCCGGGTAAACGTCTTCTATCTGTTCACCTTCAAAACTGACAGAAGAAAGGGTTAATTTATCGACATTTGGATGGTTCGAAAGGAGCCTCACCAACTCGGCGCCGGCATAGCCTGTAGCGCCGATAATACCTGCATTCATTGTTTTAATATACATTTTTATATCTACATGGTCAATGTTACCCTTTACTAATAATGTTGTTATAGATATAATTAACGCTATGAAAAGACTATTATTCGCACTCGCGATTTTTTTAATATTTACAGGCTGCAGAACAACAGCAAACTTAAACGACGATCTGTCTCCCGCTGAATTAATCCAGCGCGGACAGGAAGCGATGGACAGAAACCGGTATACCGCCGCGCTTCAATATTACGAAGCTCTGTATGAACGTAACCGCAGCAATATCGATCTTGTCATCACCGCTGAATATTCCATCGCGTTTATTCATTACAAACAGGGAAGAAATGAACAGGCGCGCGAAGGATTAAACGCGGTTCTTGAATATTATAACGGTCCTGATCAGGAGCTTTTACCGCAGCATTTTAGAATTCTTTCCAATATTGTCATTAAAAGAATCGACGAAAAAGATAACCAAAAATCCCTGTTTAGAAGAAGATAAGAAGTTGGAATTTTTTGAAGTAATCCAAAAAAGATATTCCCATAAAGAAAAGTTTTTGCCAAACAGCGTTGCGCTTTCTGATCTTGAACTAATCGCACAAGCGGGGCTTTTGGCTCCAAGCGGAAACAACAGCCAGTATGCAAGGCTTATTATCCTCCCGGACAGAGAATCTTTACAGCCGCTTTGTGATGTCTCTCCCGCAGAAGGTCTTCTTACAGCTCCAGCGGCAATCGCAGTTTTAACAGACCCGTCAGCCCAGGCTTACCAGTGGAATTTTGAAGTTGAAGACTACAGTGCCTGCGCCGCTCAAATGCTTCTTGCCGCGACCGCATTGGGCTATTCTTCGCTCTGGCTTGACAGCCCCTATTTTGACGAAGATAAACAGAAAAAAGCTCTCCAGGTCCTCGGCGCTCCCAGTACTTATCATTTGCGTGTAGTGCTCCCGATTGGTTTTCCGGACGGCGAAGGAAAACGCAGAGAAAAAATGCCGTTCGAAAAAAGAGTTTCCTATAAAATATTTGGGAAAGCGAAATAAAACCTCTATCCACCTTAGATCGTTTTATCGTTACCATGAATGAACCTACAGGAGCAAAATGAAAAAAATTATAATTTTATACTTATTATATATTTTGGCTGGAATTGATCTGGTTTATGGACAATTCTTTATTCAAGAATCTGATATCCCACTTCCGGAAATAATACATGAACTGCCGCAATCCCTTATTGGAGAATTTGTTATGATTACTCCAAGATATGATCAAAACATTACTATATTTTCAAACAATAAATATATTGTTACTCGTGAAGTATATAGTCATCATTATTTAGATTGGTCTTGGGGACATGTCGTAAATATTGATAATAAATGGTTTTTTTCTCCGCTTTCATATACATTGCGCTCAAGATATAGAGATAATTTAAATAATCGATTATTGGAAATTAATCTTACAGATACAGGATTTTCTTATTCAGATGAACCTTCTATCCAATCCAGGGCAATGCAATCCATAAGAATAGAAGATTTGCCTGTTCCAACAAATCCAGCACCAGACATTACAATATCCATCAGATTAGCAAGAAATCAATACNTTACATTTGATAATTTACAGAGAATTGATTTTAATGAGATTGATTTACTTCCCGAAAGAATTAATGTTTCACATTCAATGAGAATTAATAATGGAAATATAGAAATAATGTGCTTAATTTTATATAGGGATTTGCTTTATAGGGATTTGCTTAAAGCAACAGATCCTCGTAAAACACCCGGCGAACCTTTAATGGCTGAATTATACCACGGTTATGAAGATGAAATTTTAGTAATAAAAACAATATTTGATGGTTTTATTGAATTATCTGAAGAAAATGAAAATGGATTTAAAGGTATTATAAGATTTACCAATGGCGTACCATATTACTATATAGAAGATGGAACAGCTCAAATCGAAAAAATTAATGATGATATTTTTATTACAATATTATATGATCGCCATAGCATAAGTGGAATAAATATATTACCTGATGGGTTTCAATTTCCTGCAAAGTTAGTACTGGAATTCTGATAAATGTGTCAAATAAACACAAAAAATGAGAGTTTTATACTATTTGCTTCCTTGTTAAACCTGTTTTACCACTCTTGAAAATCCATTCAATAAGGCGCATACTCTATTAATCGGGTGGGTTTATGGAAGAACTGCAATCGACAGAAGTGCTTGATCGCGAGATACTTGATGACGCGAGGAAAAAAGCTCTAAGAATCATTAAACAGGCAGATGACGCGGTTAATTCACAAAATGCCCAATGGGAAAAGAAAACAGAGGATAGCAAAAAAGACCTTGAAAAAAAATACATAGAACAGATAAAAAATGAAACTGTCAAAGTGATGGCAAAACTTCCCATCGATAAACAAAGAGCCAGAATAGAAAGAATCGAAAGCTGCCTTAAAGACAGCGTAGAATCATGGTATCAAAATCTAAAGAGGGAAAAAGTATTAAAAATATTATCCCGGGAAGTTTCTAAACGGCTTTGTTTATGCGATGAAGTAAAAACATCAAGCGGCGTAAAAATAGAAATTTCAGGGCTTGATATTAATGAAGCGGAAGTCCTCTTAAAACCTTTTAGTATAAATTACGCAAAGCCTTTTAATATTATTAAATCAGGCACAAATCACACGTATCCTTTTATTATGATCGAGAGCGGCAGCACGCGTATTATAGCGTCTGTAGAAAAAGCGGTTGAATTTATAATTTACAAAAACAGAGAAGAGATAATTGAGTCTCTTGTTGGCAGAGATTTAATGGAGGGCGTTTGATGGAAGGAAAAATCCTTAGAATCTGCGGCCCCATTGTCCACGCCAGCGGTCTTTCTACCGCGGGGCTTTTTGATCTTGTGGAAGTCGGAGAAAAACGGATCATAGGAGAAATTATCAGAATAGAAGGCGATAAAGCGGTTATTCAGGTTTATGAGGATAATACAGGATTAAAAACCGGAAGCCCTGTTTATTCTACAGGAAGACCTCTTTGCGCTCTTTTGGGACCCGGTTTAATAGGCACGATTTATGACGGCATCCAGCGTCCGCTCGCTCTCCTTTACGAAGAGGACGGCGCGTTTATGAAAGCCGGAGACAGGGGAGATCAGCTTGATACGAAAAAAAAGTGGCATTTTACGCCCAATCAGGCGTTAGCTGAAAGTTTACAGTCAGGCAAGGCTGTGCCTGCTTCCGCAGGTCTTTTACTTGGCTCAGTCAAAGAGACGCAAAGCGTTATGTGCAATATTATGGTTCCTCCTGATATAAAAAAGAGCGATATTACATATTTATGCCAGGAGGGCGATTACTCGATTTTTGACATTGCGGCAAAAACTTCCATGAATGAAGAAATAACTTTCGCGCAGTGGTGGCCTGTGCGCAAGGGTCGTCCCGTATCACAGCGTTTATCTCCCGATAAGCCTTTAATCACAGGGGAACGCGTTATCGACATTTTTTTCCCGTTATCAAAAGGCGGCACAGCAGCGATCCCGGGCGGTTTCGGCACAGGAAAGACAATGACTCAGCACGCTGTCGCCAAATGGTGCGACGCTGACGTTATCATTTACATTGGCTGCGGAGAGCGCGGAAACGAAATGACGGATGTTCTTACGGAATTTCCACAGTTACAGGATCCGCGCACGGGACGCAGCCTTATGGAAAGAACAATTTTAATCGCCAACACATCGAATATGCCTGTAGCGGCAAGAGAAGTATCGATATACACGGGCGTAACTCTCGGCGAATTTTACCGTGACATGGGATACCATGTAGCGATCATGGCTGATTCCACAAGCCGCTGGGCAGAAGCGTTACGTGAACTTTCCGGGCGCATGGAAGAAATGCCCGCAGAGGAAGGCTTCCCTGCGTATCTTCCAACACGCCTTGCTGAATTTTATGAACGGGCGGGACATGTTAAAACGCTTTGCGCAAAAGATGGATCTGTTTCGATAATTGGAGCTGTCTCTCCTCCCGGAGGCGATTTTTCGGAACCTGTAACGCAGCACACAAAACGTTTTATAAGATGTTTTTGGGCGCTCGATAGGGACCTCGCTAACGCCCGTCACTACCCTGCCATAAGCTGGACAGACAGTTATTCCGAATATGCCGATGAAATCCAGGACTGGTGGGAACAATTAAATCCGCGCTGGACACAAGTGCGAAAAAAAAGCCTTGATCTTCTAAAACAGGAACAAAGGTTATCTGAAATCGTGCGCCTAATTGGCCCTGACGCTCTTCCTGACGAGCAAAAATTGATTTTACTTACAGCGCAAATATTAAAAGACGGATTTTTGCAGCAAAATTCTTTTGATGATATCGATATGTACTGCGTCCCGGAAAAACAAATCAGAATGCTTCAGCTTATAATGGAGTTTCATGATAGAGCGAATACGTGTATCGAATTGGGAGCTCCGATAACAAAAATATTGGAAACCAAATTAAAAGAAACGCTTTCACGTATGAAAAGTTCCGTAAAAAATAATAAACTTTCTGATTTGGATGATATCGAGAAAAACGCGAGAACAATTTTTGAAGAGCTTGAAAGAGCCTACAGGGCAAGAATGTCAGCGGGTTCAGGCGGACAGGCAAGGATTATCGCATGAGAGGGATTGAATACAAGGGGCTAACGCGTGTAGAAGGGCCTGTCATTATCACATCACACTGCCAGGGTGCTGGCTTTAACGAAATGGTCGCCGTGTATGACAGAGACAACAATAAAAAACTAGGGCGTGTCCTTGATTTAAGCGAAAAATGGGCGGCGATTCAGATTTTTGGAAGCAGCTGTGGTCTTTCCGCAGAAGACTCAAAGGTTGAATTTCTTGACAAGCCGATGGAACTTCGTGTTGGAACAGGTCTTTTGGGGCGGGTATTTAACGGACTTGGAGAGCCGATTGACGGCTACGGAGAAATTTTTTCTTCCAAAACAATGGATATTAACGGGCTTCCTATAAATCCATACGCAAGAACGTATCCCCGTGATTTTATACAAACAGGAATTTCCGCCATTGACGGAATGAACACTCTTATACGAGGACAAAAACTTCCGATATTTTCGGGTAACGGTCTTGCGCATAACAGGCTTGCGGCTCAAATTGTAAGACAGGCAAAAATACGGAGATCCGAAGAATCGTTTGTTATTGTTTTCTGCGCAATGGGCGTAAAAAATGACGTTGCACGTTTTTTCCTCGATGATTTTGAACAATCAGGCGTTTTAAACAATGTCGTTGTGTTTCTTTCTCTCGCAGATTCCCCCACTCTTGAACGCCTCGTGGCTCCAAGATGCGCCTTAACCGCCGCAGAATATCTCGCGTACGAAAAAAACATGCACGTTCTTGTAGTAATGACAGACATGACAAACTACTGCGAGGCGTTACGTGAAGTTTCATCGATTAGGGGTGAAGTTCCGGGGAGAAAAGGCTACCCTGGCTATTTATATTCAGATCTCGCATCCTTGTATGAGAGAGCCGGAAAAATAAAAAACTCTTCAGGTTCCATAACACAGATACCAATCCTTACAATGCCAAGCGATGATATAAGCCATCCAATCCCCGATTTATCAGGCTATATAACAGAGGGACAGATTGTACTCGACCGTGACCTTAGTCAAAGAGGCATATATCCGCCTGTAGCAGGGCTTCCCAGCCTTTCGCGCCTTATGAAAGACGGAATAGGACCCGAAATGACAAGAGAAGATCACAAAGATTTATCAAGCCAGTTATTCTCGGCTTACGCGAAAGTAAAACAGATAAGAAATCTCGCTTCGATAATCGGAGAAGAGGAATTATCACAGAGCGATAAATCATATCTAAAATTCGGCGAAAAATTCGAGCAGCGTTTTTTAACTCAAAGCGAACACGAAAACCGAAGCATAGAACAAACCCTCGATTTAGGTTGGGAAGTCTTGCGTGAACTGCCGAGGGAGGATCTTTTGCGTGTCAAGGAAGAGTATTTGGAGAAATACTTAAACGCAAAGTAAGTTTTTTCCTTTCTATACTCATAATCAGTTTTTAATATATTCCTTACTGCGATGTGCGTTCCCTTTTAAATATCGCTGTAATAATCTGGAACCCACATCTAATGCTTAGACCTCATAGCTTTCGCCTCATGGATATTTTTTCTTAAAACCTGTTACTCTCGCTTGGGCTGTTGTGTTTAACGGAGAACTCTCTCCTCTTTTTAGGTAATGATAACCAATCCCCGCAATCATCGCGGCATTGTCGCCGCAGAGATCGAGCGGAGGGAAAACACAGCGGAGATTTTTTTCCTCTGCGAGGCGGCTTCTAAGGTAACTGTTTGCGGCGACTCCCCCGCCTGCTACTATTGTTGTAAGGCCTGTGTCGGCAGCGGCGTTTAAAAGAGGGCGTAAAAGCGTTTCTATCGCTGTTTTTTGAAAAGAAGCGGCTATATCTTCGTTTGTAAAATTTTCTTTCTTCTTAAAAATATCAAGCTGATTTATGCAGGCGTTTTTTAATCCTGAATACGAAACATCGTAACGATGAACCTGATGATTGTGTCCATTGGCGCTTTTTGTAAATCCTCCCTTGTGCAATGACGGTATGGGAAAACGAAAAGCGTTTGGGTCGCCGTCTTTCGCCATTTTATCAATTACAGCTCCGCCAGGGTATCCAAAATTATAATATTTCGCGACTTTGTCAAAAGCTTCTCCGACAGCGTCGTCTATTGTAGTTCCCATAACGGTGATGTCATCAAAATTATCAGCTCTGCAAATAATTGTATGCCCGCCTGAAACCAAAAGCCCCAAAAACGGATAATCGATAATAGAATCTTCATTCCCGTCTGCCGCCATTAATTTTGGAGCGTATAAATGAGCCAACATATGATCAACCGCGATAAAAGGTATGTTACGCGCCCACGAGAACGCTTTTGCGAAAGAGAGTCCGACCAAAAGAGAGCCGAAAAGCCCCGGACGGCTGGTTACGGCAACAGCGTCTATATCCGAAACTTTTTTTTCCGCTCTTATTAGCGCCTCATTTGTTACGCCGTAGATCCATTCCGTATGTTTTCTGCTTGCAATTTCGGGAACCACTCCGCTCCACGGCGCGTGAAAAGGTATTTGAGTAGCTATAACATTGGAAAGAATTTTTTTTCCATCCTGTACAACAGCCGCCGAGCATTCATCACAGGATGTTTCAATACCAAGAACAATCATTGTTTAATTATATCTAACGCTGTTTTTATAGTGTAGCCTTGTTCAACAAAAAGCGGAAACTGCTCTGTAAGAAGAGGAGCGAGATCGGGCGACCATGTGTGTCCTATCATTACGGCAAGCCCGTTTCTCTGCGCTCTTATAAGTCCGCCGGAAATATACCTTAGCATCGCGTCCTTGTTTTGCTCATTATCAATAAAAACATTTCTTTCGGCGATTTTAATTCCCATCTGCCTTGCGAGCGTTGGAACTACAGAATCCGCCGTTGTCCGNGAATCCAAAAAATAAAGCCTGTTTTCACGGCAGAATGATAAAACAGTCTCCATAATTTCCCTGTCCATCGTTACTTTGGAACCCTGATGATTGTTGATTCCCGTCACGGGTCCAATCTCTGCCACGTTACGTGCCAATATCGCCCTTACTTCTTCGCCGCTCATGCCTGTATAAATTGCTCCGGGACCCGGGTCTTGCGCTCCAATAGCTTCCATAGGCTGGTGAAGAATCACTTCTTTTCCCGCCGCTCTTATCCGCCTCGCGGCTTCCGCAGAATGAGGAAGTCCCGGCAGTACCGCTATCGTTAAAGGACCTGGAACCTGAAGGAAAGGCTCCAGTTCCCGTAAATTGTTTCCGGCATCATCAATGACAAAAACAAGAGTGCCAATATTTTCTACAGGAGGTCTTGGAGGTCTCGGTGTAACAGCGGCGGAAACTTCAGGCTGCGCGGGAGGAGATACAGTGTTTCTGTTACGTGTGTTAGAAGAAGACCTTGTCTCCCTTGATGCACCCGAAGGCGTACTCGAAGAAGTACCTGAAGAAGTACCGGAGGGTGTACTTGAAGATGCACTTGGTTGTGTATTCTGCGGCGCGGAAGGTTCTACAGAAACTTCAACAGAAGCCGCGGGAAGAGCGGGAGGAGGCAGAACAGGTTTATCCTCTTCTTTAATTTGCTTTGAAATTTCTGGAGCGATATCCAAACCTGACTCATCATCATTGCCAATCGAAGAATGAACCATTATAACAGCGCATGAAATAAGCGCTGAAAAAACAACAATCGCGCCGACGAGTATAAACGCCCGGATAGCGTCTGAATATCCTGTTATTTTTCGCCTTTTCGGCGTTTTTCTGACGGTTTTTTTGGATTTTACTGCTTTTTTCATAATTCTCTATATATATCGGCATATATTGCTATTGCGTAAAATTATATATTTATGGATAATAAGCAAATAATTACACAATTTTTAAGGAGTTCCAATAATGAAAAAGAAAATTATCCTCGCATATTCAGGCGGTCTTGATACGACTGTAATCATCCCCTGGTTAAAAGAAAATCAGGACTGTGATGTTATCGCTGTATGCGTCGATGTAGGACAGGCGGCAGACTGGAAAGCGATCACAAAAAGAGCGCTTTCTACAGGCGCGTCCGCGTGTCATGTTGTTGATGTAAAAAAAGAATATGTCGAAGAATATTTGTGGCCCGCTTTAAAAGCCGGAGCCATTTATGAAGATAAATACCTTCTTGGCACAGCTACAGCAAGACCCCTTATTGCGAAAGTGCTTGTTGAATACGCGCGCAANGAAAAAGCCGACGCTGTCGCTCACGGAGCTACCGGCAAAGGAAACGATCAGATTCGTTTCGATCTTGGCATTATCGCNCTCGCTCCCGATTTGGAAATTATCGCTCCCTGGCGAATCTGGAAAATTAAAAGCCGCGAAGAGGCTATGAGATATCTTAAAAGAAGAAAAATCGCGATCCCTGTTACAAAGAAAAATTCATACAGCATGGATGATAACCTTTGGCATATTTCCCACGAAGGACTTGAGCTTGAAGATCCGTCAACAGAACCGCAGTACAGAAAAATGCTTTCCATGACGGTTACTCCTGAAAAAGCGCCTAACAAGCCTGAATATGTCGAGATTGAATTCGACAAGGGTATTCCTGTCGGTCTTAACGGTAAAAAAATGGAAGGCGTTCCCCTCATTAACGCCCTAAATAAAATTGGCGGCGCGAACGGCATCGGCATTGTAGACCTTGTAGAAAACAGGGTTGTAGGAATGAAGTCAAGGGGCGTTTATGAAACACCCGGAGGAGCTATCCTCTTTTACGCGCATCAGGAGCTTGAGCATATTTGTCTTGACAGGCAGACTTATTCATTCAAACAGCAGGTTTCATTAAAGATGAGCGAACTTATCTACGGCGGTCTTTGGTTTACGCCGCTTCGTGAAGCTCTTTCTTCCTTTGTTGACAGCGCCCAGCTTAATGTAACAGGCAAGGTAAAAGTAAAACTCTACAAAGGCGGAATAAGCGCGGCAGGAGCCGCATCGCCTTACTCGCTTTACAACTCAAGCCTTGCAAGTTTTACAACAGGGGATCTCTTTAGCCACGCTGACGCAAAAGGTTTTGTAAGACTTTACGGTCTTCCGGTTCTTGTAAGATCGCTTATGAAGGAAGGAAACAAAGGCGGCGCAAAGCCCGCATCGCAAGGCGCGTCAAAACCGACAAGCGCGTCTGCAGGCGCCGCCAAAAAGAAATCAACTGCTTCCAAAGCGAAACCTGCGGCAAAGAAAACAGGCAAGAAATAAAGCTGTGTATAAATGGCAAAAAGTACCGTTAAAAAAATAAAAAGCGTATCAAGCAAAACAAAGCCGCTTTGGGCGGGGCGTCTTAACGAAAAACCCGAAGAAGTGGCTTTTGCTTTTCAGGCGTCGATTAAAATTGATAAACGGCTGGTTTTTGATGACATAACGGGCAGCAAGGCTCACGCCGCGATGCTTGGCAGGCAGGGGATAATTCCAAAGACGTGCTCCTCCAAAATCGTAAAAGAGCTTGATGTAATCGCATCCGAAATAAAATCCGGCAAACTTTTAATTGACGAAACAAACGAAGATATACATTCCTTTTTGGAAACAACGCTTACAAAGCGGCTTGGAGACGACGGCAAAATGGTTCACGCCGGACGCTCAAGAAACGATCAGGTAGCTGCCGCTTTTCGCCTGTACTTAAAACGTGTTGTCCCGCAAACGCAGAACAAATTGGCTCTCCTAATTAACACTCTATTGGACACAGCTCTTTCCAATGTAAACAGCATAATGCCCGGCTACACTCACCTGCAAAGAGCCCAGTGCGTAACACTCGGTCACCACCTTTGCGCCTGGTGCGCCGCTTTACAGAGGGATTATTCCCGCCTCAGTGACGCTCTAAAAAGACTTGATGAATGTCCGCTTGGAAGCGGAGCGCTGGCAGGCTCTACCCTGCCTTTGGATCGAAAAAATACCGCAATGTCTCTTGGCTTCGCAAGGCTTAGCCTAAATTCAATGGACGCTGTTTCTGACAGAGACTTCGCTATTGAATTATCAGCCTCGATCGCGATAACTATGGTTCATCTTTCACGCTTTTGCGAGGATGTTGTTTTATGGGCAAGCGAAGAATTTAAGTTTATAGACCTCGCGGAATCATGGAGCACAGGTTCTTCCATAATGCCGCAGAAAAAAAACCCCGACTTCGCGGAGCTTATCCGCGGTAAAACAGGCAGAACCGCAGGAAACCTTATCACTCTTGTTACCCTGTTAAAAGGGCTTCCATACGCTTACAACAAAGACTTACAGGAAGACAAGGAAGCTCTCTTTGACAGCATTGACACATTGGATGTTTGTCTTGAAATGTTCACGGGGATGATAAAGAGCGCGTCATTTAACACAAAGCGGATGAAGGCAGCCTGCACAGGCGGTTTTCTTGAAGCGACAGACGCCGCGGAATACCTTGTAAAAAAAGGAATGCCTTTCCGTGAAGCCCACGAAAAAGCAGCCTCGATTGTGCGTGACTGCGTCCAGAAAGGATATAAAGCGATTTCTTCATTGCCAATTAACGAATTTAAAAAACATTCAAAACTTTTTGAGGAAGACATTTACAGAGCGATGACACCCCTCTCATGCGTAAAAGCCCGTGACCTTCCCGGCGGACCTGCTCCCAGGGAAGTGAAAAGGCAGATAAAAATACTTCGAAAGAAATATGGACAATAAAGAAAATTTTATATCTATAATAGAAAAACTAATCGCTCTTTGCGCTGTGCGTTTAAGTGATGACGTTTTTTCAAGGCTCGAAGAAATTGGAAAAAGCGAAGACTCGCCTCTTCAAAAAGCGATTTATGACAGCTACTTTGAAAACTTAAAAATGGCAGGAGATCTTAACCGTCCGTGCTGTCAGGATACGGGTCTTCTTCAATTTTACCTAAAGGCTGGAACCGCTTTTCCGCATCTTGATATAACAGCGGATGTGATTAACGAAGCTGTCCGCCGCTCTACATTAAAAGTTCCTTTAAGACCGAACGCTGTAAATTATTTTGATAATCAAAACACAGGCGACAATACAGGAGAAAGATGCCCGTGGATCGATTGGGAAATTATACCGGGATCTAAGTCTATGGAAATCTGCGTTTATTTTTCTGGAGCCGGATGCAGTCTTCCCGGGCAGGCAAAAGTTTTTAAGCCTTCCGACGGCATCGAGGCTATAAAGCCATTTGTCTTTGACATTGTTACAGGACCAGGATTAAACGCCTGCCCTCCGCTCCTTGTCGGTATTGGTCTTGGGCATAATATCGAGAACGCCGCAAGTTTATCCAAAAAGGCGATACTAAGAAACCTCGGCGTAAAAAATCAAAACAGCGAAGCCGCTTCACTGGAAAACGAAATCATGGAAGGACTAAATAAAACCGGCATGGGCGCTCAGGGACTTCCGGGGAAACGGGCTGTCATAGGAGTGCATATTGAATCCTCCGCGAGGCACACCGCAACAAGAGCCTGTGCCGTTAACGTTTCGTGTTATGTCCTTCGCCGCGGAATTATTAGAGTGAATAGCGATTTAACCTGCGAGGTATTGTCTCATAAAGGCGTAACATTATGATAATTTACAAAAGCGATAACACAAAAGGGGAATTATCACAAACTGCCTGTATTAACGATCTTAAAATTGGCGATATTATTTATCTTTCGGGGACGCTTGTAACAGGGAGGGACGAAGTATATCACAGGGTTGTAGAAGAAAACAAAATGCCGCCTATCGATATAAAAGAAACCGCGATATATCACGCAGGTCCAATCGTAAAAGAAAACGCAGCTCCTTGTAAATGGGAACTCGTCTCCATAGGTCCCACAACATCGATGCGGATGGAAAAATGGGCGGCGGATTTTTTACAAAAAACAGGCGTAAAAATAATGCTCGGCAAGGGCGGCATGGGAGAAAAAACAGCGCAGGCGTGCCGTGAGCTTAAAGCCATTCATTGCGTTTATCCCGGCGGATGCGCTGTACTGGGAGCAAGTCAAATAGAGAAAATCGACGATTGCATCTGGTCTGAATTCGGCATGGCGGAATGTCTTTGGGTTATGCGCTCACAGGGATTCGGGCCTCTTATCGTAAGCATTGACACATACGGCAATAATCTATTTACAGATAACATGGCAAATTATTCAAAAAATGTTAAAAATATATTACAATAAACAAACAAAAAGCCAAAAACCTATGGAGGAAATATGATCGAGTTTATTACGGATAAAAATGAGCTTGCGTCTTTTTACGGAACGGACACTGCCAAAGGGCTTACGAACGAAATGGTAAACGAAAACATTATAAAGTACGGTTCCAATGCTCTTTCAAGAACGAAACCTGAATCGCTTTTAAAACGAATTTGGGCGTCTGTTACAGAGCCCATGATCCTCCTTTTGGTGTTCGCGGCTTTTATAGCGCTTTTTGTAAATATCGCTAACGCCGCTACAGGCGGCGATACTGACGTCTTAAAAATTATCGGGATATTCGCCGCCATCTCCCTTTCTGTGACAATTACTGTCGCAATGGAAGGAAAAAGCGCCAAAGCCTTTGAAGCTTTAAACAGAATTAACGAAGACATTGTCGTTAAGGCTCTTCGTAACGGAAACCCTGTCATGCTAAATCAGCGTGACGTTGTAACGGGGGATGTGCTATTACTTTCCACAGGAGATAAAATCCCCGCGGACGGAAGGCTCCTTGAAAGCACCGAGCTTTCCGCTGATGAATCGGCGCTAACAGGAGAGAGCGTACCCTCCAAAAAGAACGCACTTCTAATTATTACAGACGAAAAAACTCCGCTTGCGGAAAGACACAACATGCTGTACTCGGGAACATATATCACAAACGGTTTTGGAAAACTGATAGTAACCGCTGTCGGCGGAAAAACAGAGTTTGGAAAAATCGCCCATGAGCTTACAGGAACCCAAAAAACAACCACCCCTCTTCAGGAACGTCTCGGGCGGATGGGAAAACTAATTGCGGTTATCGGTATAATCGCCGCCATTGTTCTTTTTGCTTCTCAGATGTATTCATTTGCAAAAACAGGCGACATGACTTTTAAGAATATCATGGACGCTTTTTTAATAAGTATCGTTTTAATTGTTGCGGCTGTCCCTGAGGGCTTGCCGACAATTGTCGCAGTTTCTCTTTCTCTTAATATTATAAAGCTCTCAAAACAAAACGCTCTTGTTAAAAAAATAATCGCATCAGAGACAGTCGGCTGTATTAATGTAATTTGTTCCGATAAAACAGGAACATTGACAGAAAATAAAATGACTGTTAACGGAGAAATAAAAAATGAGATCATGCTAAAAAACATCTGCATAAACAGCACAGCCGAAATCGGCAAAGGCGGTCTTTTTATCGGAAACCCGACAGAATGCGCTCTTTTATCCGCCGCGGCTAAATCAGGCTGGGACTACCATGAAAAAAGAAACGGCGCGAAAATCACCCATGTGTTCCCCTTCTCGTCAGAAAAAAAGAATATGACAACCATTGTAAAAAACGAAAGCGCTTTTAGCGCCTTTAGCAAAGGTAGCCCGGAGAAAATATTTTCTCTGTGCGGCATGAACGAAAGTGATAAAAAAGAAATCGAGGATCAAATTACAGTGTGGCAAAAAAAAGCATGCCGCATTATAGCTTTTGCTCACAAGGAATTAAACGCTGGAAGCGGGGATTCAGGAAATAATTTTAGAGAAGAGGATGTAGAAAGCGGCATGACATTTGACGGATTCGCCGCTATTTCCGATCCTTTAAGGCACGATGTTTATGAAGCGGTAAGCCAGTGCAGGCTCGCCGGAGTCGGAATAAAAATTCTAACAGGCGATAACATTGTTACAGCAACTGCGATCGCAGGCGAGCTTGGAGTCCTCGGCGAAAACAGCGTCGCGGTTGAGGCAAGAGAGATTGAACCCCTCTCTGATGACGATCTTACAAAGAAACTTGAGACCATCACTGTTATAGCAAGAAGCACCCCGACAATAAAAATGCGGGTTGTTAAATTATTAAAAGCGCAGGGAAATGTAGTCGCAGTTACAGGAGACGGGATTAACGACGCTCCCGCCCTAAAAAACGCCGACGTTGGAATCGCGATGGGAATTTCCGGCACAGAAGTCTCCAAAGAAGCAAGCGACATTGTTCTTCTTGACGATTCTTTCGCTACGATTGTAAAAGCCATCCGCTGGGGAAGAGGCATTTATGAAAACTTTAAAAGATTTATCTGCTTCCAGCTTACCGTAAATGTCGCGGCTGTTGTTACAGTGCTTGTATCAACAACCATTCTAGGTCTTAAATCGCCGCTTTCCGCGCTTCACCTTCTTTGGATCAACATCATCATGGACGGACCTCCCGCTCTCGCCCTCGGACTTGAACCAATCCACGGCGATTTAATGCAAAGGCCGCCCATAAAAAGAAGCGAGAATATTTTATCTCCTTCACTGCTTTCGCGTATAGCCATTACAGGTTTGTATATTTCCGTTGTGTCTCTTTTACAGCACAATATCGATTTTCTTGACGCGGGAGATCAATTCGCTCCTACAGCGATCTTCGCTCTTTTCGCGCTGTTCGCGCTTTTTAACGCATTCAACTGCCGTGAACTTTTTACAACAACAATTATTAAACACTTTTTCTCAAACAGGCTCATGCTTGCAGTTACATTTTCTACAATGATACTTCAAGTTATACTCATCCAGTACGCAGGAGCAGTCTTTGGTACAGTCGCGCTCCCCCTTGAACTCTGGGGACGCATCTTCGCCGCGGCTTTCAGCGTAGTGGTTCTGTCAGAAATCATAAAACTATTTATCGCTTTGATTGTAAGGATTAAGGGAAAGAAGTAGTTATAGAGCAGTCAATCTAAATCCTCGTTAATATATGCCGATGATTAAGGTATCTATGAAAAAACGTATTACGACGGCTGTTTTTATGATTTTTTTAAGCGCCTTTGGCTATACGCAGGATCTAAGTATTACTTCCGCGGATTTACTGCTGGAGCTAAGAGCGGACGGCGGCTTTCATTTGTTTGTACGCAAGAAGCCGGATATTTCTTCTGTTCTTCTGACCGAAACTACAAGAGACCCTGCCATGAGAGAGAATAATTACGCTTACAGGGCAGGCGAATGGAATAGCATTAACGGGAACGAGACTCGTCTCCTTAACGGCGTTCCAATTTCCAGGGAGAGCAGAATCTATTCTCTTATTTCTTCTACTGTCGTGAATCATCCGGTCATGGGGGAAGCGTTTCATATTTATATACCTTATATTCTCTACTATGGTTACGAGGGTCAGCGAAACGGCGAAGTTTATTTAACAGACGGAACATACTTAAATATCAGGGCGTTCGCCCTTCCCTACGCCGATTACAGGGGAGCGTTTAGAGACAATCCTTTCAGGCTTGAAGCAAGACAGGAACCGCCTGCCGGTCCGCCTGCCGGAACATATTTACAGGAAACGCTTGAAGCGTTCAGGGAAATCGCGAGAGCCGGAAGCGGAGAGCTTATAATGTCACGCGGTCCTGATGATGTTGTTGATCTTATCCGTGCTGTTTTGGAAATGGAGAGAGGAAAAACGCTCGACCTTGTAATTTGTTTTGACACGACAAACAGCATGAGAAAATATATCGACGCTACACGCGAAAAATTAATTCCGATGCTACAGGAGATGCTTGGCGGCTTTCCTTCATTCAGGATTGGCATGGTTCTCTTTAAGGATTATCATGAGGCTTACCTTACAAGAGTAGTTCCCTTTACAGAGGATTTTACGCGCTTTCAAAGGGAGCTAAACAATATTCGCGTGCAGGGCGGCGGTGATATACCGGAAGCCGTTTATGAAGCGCTTCATGACGGAGCCACAAAGTTTAACTGGGAAGCGCAGGCGAGAATCATGCTTCTAATAGGAGACGCTCCTCCCCACCCAAGTCCGAGGGGAAGGATTACAAGAGAAATGGCAGATAACGCAGCGTCCGAAAGAAATATAAAAGTGCACGCCATGATCCTGCCCAATAAATAAAACAAAAAGCAAAGGAAACTAACCTCCGCTTTTTTAGGAGTAAAAATGAATGTTTTGGAAGCTATTATGCTTGGTATTGTTCAGGGGTTAACAGAATTCCTTCCTGTCTCCAGTTCAGGTCACCTTGTTCTTTTACAGAGGATCTTTAACGTAAAAGAGCCTTCCTTGTTTTACGATACAATGCTTCACCTGGGAACCTTAACCGCTGTCTTCGCTGTCTTATGGAAAGATATCTGGGAGATACTTAAAAAACCTTTTCAAAAATTAACATTATTTTTAATAATCGCTACAATCCCTGCTGTAATAGCGGCTCTTACTTTCGGTGACTTTATAGAAGATATATTTATTTCCGCTAAATTTTTGGGATGGTGTTTTTTAATCACAACTGTTTTACTTGTAACAGCGGAGATATTATCAAGACGCGCTGTAAATAACAGCAATTTAAGAAAAGCGGATCAGATGAACTGGCTTGACGCCCTATTTATTGGTTTAATGCAGGCAATCGCAATTCCTCCCGGCATTTCGCGATCTGGAGCTACAATAAGCGGCGCTCTTTTTAGAGGGCTGGATCGTGATTTTGCCGCGCGTTTTTCATTTTTAATGTCCATTCCGGCGATATTGGGAGCGCTTGTTTTTCAGACAAAGGATCTGTTGACAGAAAACGAATCTTTGGGTGAGCAAATTACCATTAATCCAATTGCTGTTATAGCCGGAACCATAACGGCGGCAATCGTTGGATTTTTCGCAGTCAAGTTTATGTTAAAAATAATCAGGGAAAAATCCCTTTTTGGATTCGCAATTTATACAGGAGTTTTGGGAGCGCTGGTTTTAATAGATCAATATATAACAAAATTTGTGTTCTAAAAAAAAGATGACAGTCACCTCCTTTTAATAAAGTGAACCGCCATCTTATTTGATTCATGTTTCAGAATCTATAATATTATCGCACACTATTTATAATTTTGTCATGTTAAAACAGGAAAAATTTAACATTTTTTGAAAAATTATAAAGATTAACAGGATTTTATATAAATTCGCGAAATAAAATACAATTAAGCAATAATTTCACTATTCACTTTTTAAGGTTTCCTCGCTAAGCCCAAAGCCTTCTTCTTCCATATTACCGGCAGGCTCAATATGTACCATTATATCGTATACATTCGCTACCCTTGCCTTTATCGCTTCCTCGACCTTGTAAGAAATCCAATGCGCCTCTACTACCGTTTTATTTGGAGCTACTTCGATATCAATATCGATATCCCAAAGCCCGGCTATGCGCCTCATTCTTACACGGTGAGGGTGGCCGGCTTCTTCTACCGACTTTACTGCCGCGAAAACTTCTTTGTAATATGCCTTGTTTGATCCGCCGTCCATAAGTTCCGTGTTCACTTCCAAAAAAATACCGAGAGCGGATTTAATTACCCATAAACCGACAAAAACCGCGAACCATGAATCAATAACGGCGATGTTAAAAATCATGGAAAGCCCAAGTCCCGCCAAAACTCCCGCGGAAAGCATTACGTCCGCTGTCATGTTTTTAGCGTTCGCTTTTAGAAACGAAGACTGCGCTTTTTTTCCAAAAAGATATTGAGACCATGCCAAAAGCGTTTTTCCGATTATCGAAATAACAGTGCCTATTACCGCAAGAAACGAAGGCACTTCCCTCTCTACGCCAAAAATTATTTCCTTTACAGAACTTAAAATAAGCTGAGCGCCCGCGAAAAAAAGCATGCATGCCAAAAGAGCTGTCGCGACAGTTTCTGCCCTGCCGTGCCCCCACGGGTGATCTTCGTCCGCGGGGATTGAAATAATGCCAGCTACAATTAACGACATAATTGCGATTAGCACATCCACGGATGAATCGATGCCGTCTCCTATTACAGCGAGGCTTCCCGCAAAAACACCTGCCGTGATTTTTACAGCGGCAAGTATCGCGTTTCCAAAAAGCGCTGTTAAAGAAGCGATTTTAATTATACTTGCCTTTTTTACGGAAAGATTTTCATCATTATCCAAAACTTTTTTCCCTTTTTTCTATTTTAGTTATTCATTCTAGATTAGTTTCATTGCTGTGGCAATTTTTTTTAATGCGATTCTTTAATTTAACATACAACGCTTTTGACGCGATTATGATCGGCAGTATTAAAACAGCGATAAAACTTCCCGCGAATCCGTTATTATACAAATTAAGGCCGCCGTTAATATCTCCTATAAAAACCGCGATCGACACATGAAGGAATCCAGTTAATATTCCCCAATGCCATCCGTATTTTCCGGCAATCGGAGCCAAACCTGTAGAAAAAAGAATCGCGAGCGTATTTAATGAAGCTGTCGAATCCAGATGATTCAGTTGAACGGCAAGAATGCTTCCTATAATAATTGGCGTAGCGTTCTTTAAGTTTTTACCGCAGGCGGCGAATCCCGAAACTGTGAATATGCCTCCCAAAATAGGACCGTTTATAGGCATCCCAAGAAGAAGCATAACGCTTGTCGAAACTATACACATAATGCCGATGTTTATATAACAGGTNTTATGATATTTTGTAAGATAATCGCAGTCATCAGGATCTTTTTCGTTTAACAGGNGAAGAAATTTCTTAAACGCGTTTTTAGGTTTATCTGTAGCAAGACCGTAAATAATTAACGCTNCCGCTATTGTGTACGCGAGAATAGCCAGAAAACCTGTATGACTTGTGTCCCATAAATTTATTGGTATTATTATTATGCCGATACTCCGCAAAAAACCCGCGAACATTGTCGCTATAAAACCGCCTGCAATTCCGCCGTTGTAAAGACAATAATGGTTATGCATCACTTTTACATGATCAGAAATTACCGGAAAAATAAATCCTACAAAAACGCCTGTGCCGTACGCAATAATGAATTTAAGAAAACTGATATTTTCNTCCAGAAAGGCGATCTCGCTTACCAAAGGAGCTATAGTAGTGCTNACCATCGCGAAAATAACCATCTCTGAAAATTTCTTTCCGGAAACCCTTCCGTACAGCCATACTCCNGCGACAATTGGAAGCGTGTTAAATAAATTTTTACCAAACAGNGAAAACCCGAATGTTAAAAAAATAGACGCGATAATTTTTCCGCAGTAAATTCGTTTNTTTAGAATTAANAAAAATAANTTAAAAATAACAAGAACGGCGGAATTAACAAGAGCGGCTCCAAGACCCGCAAGGGCAATATAATCCGTAATAAGGACGCTTCTTGAGGTGTGTATTTTTATATATCCGTCAAGGATTTCCGCGGGAGTATTAAAAAAAAACGCGGTAATTATGAAAGTTACGCAGATGCCAAACATTATGTAATAATCAACAGGTATCTTAAAACTGCCTGTTTTTGGCATCACGAAACCTCTTACTTTTTGTTAGTTAGATATATTATACACGCAAAATTAAAATTCCGCAAGTTAAATCTTCTTTTTGGTTATCCTCATGGCGTTAAACACAGCCAGTAAAGATACTCCGACATCGGCGAAAACGGCTTCCCACATTGTCGCCATGCCAAAAGCGCCCAAAGTCAAAAACGCCATTTTAACCGCCAATATAAACACAATATTCTGCCTGGCTATAAAACCTGTAAACCTCGCGATATCCATTGCCAGCGGCAGTTTTGAAGGCTCGTCTGTCATTAAAACGACATCGGCGGCTTCTATCGCGGCGTCAGAGCCAAGCGCTCCCATAGCGATTCCTATATCCGCCATCGCAAGCACAGGGGCGTCATTGATGCCGTCTCCCACAAAGGCGAGTTTACCTTTAACAGTTTTTTGCTTGTTTAATTTTTCTGTTATCTCCACTTTTTCGTGCGGCAAAAGCTCTGCGTATACTTCGTCGATTAAAAGCTCCCCGGAAATTTCTTTGGCGATATGCTCGCTGTCTCCCGTAAGCATAACAGTTTTTTTAACTCCGCGTTCTTTTAGAGAGGCAATCGCGTCTTTTGAATCAGGTTTAACTTCGTCAGAAATAACAATACACCCTGCGAACACTCCGTTACAGGCGACATAAACTTTTGTTCCGCTCGACTTTGATTCCTCAAAATTAATCGAGTTATTGTTCATTAGCTTTTGATTACCTGCAAGAATTATACGTGCGCGTTCTCCTGCGTTTTCGTTTACATTTACGCTTACTCCAAGACCTGCGTATTCCGTATATTCGCCGATATGCTCTTTATTAATTTGTTTTCCGTACTCATTTATTATTGATAGAGCAATAGGATGATTCGAGAAACATTCAGCCTTCGCGGCAAGTTCAAGAAGGTCATTATCATTAAAACCATTAGCGCTTTGAATCGACGTTACCTTAAAAACTCCCCTTGTTAAAGTGCCTGTCTTGTCAAAAATAACCGTCTCAAGACGATTAAATGCTTCAAGAAAGTTCCCTCCCTTTACAAGTATTCCGCTTTTCGCCGCTCTTCCAATACCTGCGAAAAATCCCATCGGAATAGAAAGAACAAGAGCGCAGGGACATGAAATTACAAGAAAAACAAGCGCTCTATGAATCCATACATTCCATTCATTATCAAAAAATAAAGGCGGAATAACCGCAAGAAGAGCCGCGAGAATAACTACAATGGGAGTATACACACGCGCGAATTTTGTAATAAATTTTTCTGTCGCGGCTTTTTTATTAGAAGCGTTCTCTACAAGGTCAAGAATTTTTGAAACTGTTGACTGCGAAAACTCTTTTGTTACTTTTATGGTCAGCACGCTTTTTATATTCACGCAGCCTGACAATACGGCGCTTGAGACTTCCGCTTTTCTCGGTCTTGATTCGCCTGTTAAAGCTTGAGTTTCCAGCATCGAGGAGCCTTCTATTATAACGCCGTCAAGCGGGATTTTTTCTCCAGGTTTTACAATGATGATGTCGTCAATGTTCACAGTGTTTGGCGAGACTTTTATAATTTCGTTTCCTTTTTTTAGGTTGGCGTAATCGGGTCTTATGTCCATTAAATCAGTGATTGATTTTTTTGACCTAGTAACAGCCAAATCCTGAAAATACTCTCCTGTCTGATAAAACAGCATTACAACAACAGCTTCCGGAGCCTCGCCTATCGCGAACGCTCCTATTGTAGCAATGCTCATTAAAAAATTTTCATCAAAAAGTCTTGCCTTAAAAAGATTTTTTAACGCTCTAAAAATAATATCAAAACCCAAAATAATGTACGCGGTTATAAAACCCGCAAGAGAAAAAGACAGGTAATTTTGAGTTATCATTAAAACCATCGAAAAGGCGTAAACTGCGGCTCCGGTCAAAAGCCTTATGAGGTTCATTCTATCTGACATATACAACTCCTATAATGACCATTATTGTTATATTGGTCATTATAGTCATATTAGCCTTGTTTGGCGTCGGTGTCAATATCAAGCCATTCTTTTAATATTGCTTCAAGTTCCGGGCTCGCTATGGGTTTCGCCAAAAAGCCGTCAAGCCCGCTTGCGAGGAACATTTCTCTGGCTCCTTCTTCCTTGTTGGATGAAAGCGCAATTATCGGGATTTTTTCGTACTGCGTGCCCATTTGCCTGATTCTGGCCGCCGCCTCAATCCCGTCAAGTTCGGGCATCATATGATCCATAAAAATAAGATCGTATTCCTTTTCTTTGACTTTCTCGATTGCCTCAAAGCCATTTTCGGCCGTATCTACATTTAAGCCGTAACGCGCGAATTTTTCCTTGATAACATATAAAAGCATAACTGTATCGTCAACGAGCAGAATTCTTTTAAGCTCCTTATCTTCTTCCTGATTCTTTGAATCGATTATTTCGTTTTCAAAATTTATAAAAATATTTTTTAACTTGTGATATACCGATAAAAGCTTCTCCTTAAAATCCGGATAATTTCTTACGCATATTACCCTGTTTAACGCTTTAGCCGCCATTTCCATCTCGTACGCTTCTTTTGACAAATCTTCCGCGCCAATAATTGCGAGCATTGTTTTCATCGCGTGAACGCTTATGGCGAAATTTTTTAAATCATGATCTTCAAGCGAGACAGTCATGCTTTTAGCTTCCGCTTCAACCTTTTTTTGGAAAATTTCAAGCGTGTTATAGTATGTTGTTTTGTTTTTGAGAAGCTGGTTTAAGCCGGCTTCCGTATTAATCTCGCTGATTTTTTTAACTTCCTTTAGGAAGTTGTCGTACATGGTATCCATCTCATTTGATTCTTGCATAGTTATATCCAATTTATTAGTTTGCGGGATTTTATCTTCAGGAATACATCCTTTAAGAATCTCATCCAGTTCCTTTATAACAATCGGTTTAGAAATAAAAGCGTTAAACCCGTTCGCCAAAAACATCTCTTTCATGCCGGAAACGGCGTTCGCTGTCATTGCGACAATCGGGATTGCTTCGTAATAGGATCCAAGTTTTCTTATCTCCCTTGCAGCTTCTATGCCGTCCATAACAGGCATCATTTGATCCATAAATATTATATCATATTTATTGTTTTTTGCCTTCTCTATTGATTCATGCCCGCTTGCCGCTGTGTCAATATTAAGCCCGTAAAGCGACAGCATGCCCTGTACAACATAAATATTCATTTCCATATCATCCACAACCAGCACCTTTCCAAAAGGCATTGAATCATTTCTGATATGTGTCTTTTTCATTTTGGAATTAAAATTAACTTTGAACTGCCTCAGTTTATCTACAGCTTCCCTTCCCAGAGGCGGAGCGCTCGCGTTTTTCTGAGGCAGTTTGACAGTAAACACGGAACCTTTTCCAATTTCGCTTTTTACGTTTAATCTTCCGTTCATCATGTTTACAAGGTTACGGGTGATCCCCATTCCAAGACCTATCCCTTCTTTATTCTTGTTTACATCAAGATTAAAACGTGAATATTCTTCATACAGCTTATCTATCTGGGCTTCCGTCATTCCCTGCCCGGAATCCCTGACAGAAAAAATGAGCGTTACAACAACGCCTGATCTATCCGCGGAAAAATCAAGAGCGAACTCGGCGTTAACATAAAGCTCGATCTCTCCTTTATCAGTATACTTAAAAGCGTTGGTTAAAAGATTATTTAATATCTGTTTAATGCGGATTTCATCGCCAATCAACTCTGATGGAATATCTTCATTTACATTAATTATAAATTTGATAGGTTTATTTTTATACAGAATCATGTTTAAAAGAACCGTATCATTTATCATGTTAAAAATATCATAACGTGCCGTTGTAATCTCCAGCTTGCCGGATTCAATTCTTGACATGTCCAAAATATCATTAATTATACTAAGAAGGAGGTCTCCTGAATTAAAAATTCTTGTAAAGGCTTCTTTTGTTTCATCAGGCAGATTTTCGTTTTGAAGCTGGATTTCCGAAATACCCAAAACAGCGTTAAGAGGCGTTCGTATTTCATGGCTCATTTTCGCCAAAAAAGCGGACTTTGCCTTGTTCGCGGACTCTGCTTCGGTAAGAGCATTTTCCAAATCTTTTTGAAGTTTGGTATGTTTTTTTATCTGGTTAATTATCTGCATCTGATTATTAACTCTGGATTTAATAACTTTTGGCCTGAAAGGTCTTCGCAATATATCGGAGGCTTCAAGCGCGAGAGCGTTTACCTCATCATCGATATCAGAATAATCAGAAATAAAAACAACAGGAATATTTTTGGTTAAATGTTCGGATTTAAGCCTTTTTAATGCGTCAAAAGAGTTTATATCCGGCATGTTATTGTCAAGTAAAATTAAATCAGGTTCATAAGTCTTGGCCATCTCGATAGCGGCAAGTCCGCTTTTTGTTTTTAATATCGTATAATCACCGGCAAGCAGGCTCTCCAAAATTTCAATATTTGTTTCTTCATGATCGATAACAAGAATTTTATTTTTTTCTATGTTACTCATACCGGTTTCTCATCATACTCCAAAAGCCAGCTTTTTATATTACCAATTAATTTTTCCATGTACTCAATAAATGAATCATTTAGGGCGATCGTCCCTTTAACATCCTGCGACTTGGCAAGCTGCTCGGCTTTTAGCGCCTGTTTAGAAGCTTCCATAGCGCCAATATACTGGCTCATCCCTTTAATACCATGCGCGTTTACAGCATATTCTTTTATTGTATCCGCGCTAACAGTTTTTATTTTATTTAGCGTTTCCGGTACAACGCCTGCGAAAATACGCAAAGAGTTGATATATACGTCAAAATCATCATCGCAAAGCCCAAGCCCGCTCTCTGTATCAATATCCTGTATGTTAATTTTTACTTTTTCATTTGTCATTAGTACATATATACCATTATTTTACCGAAAAAACAAGGATTATTTATGTTTTTATTAATTTAAGCATAAGGAATTGATTTCAGCTTCGATAGAACTCAGTTCTGAAAGAATGTAATCCCATGATGGAATTTCACCAAAAAGCATTTTTTGCATTTTTTTATAATCATCCGCAAGTTCACGCAAGTTATGCTCTGCCGGAAGCAGGCGGATAGTTCCAGGATATGCTTCATTATAATTTGCCCAACCTCTTGGATAGAACCGCTTTTTAAATTCAACCACCTCACTCAACAAATCAATATTATTTATTAAAGCGTTTGATTTAACATCGCTTTTACCCATCATATATACATCATAATAATGACGCGAATATCTTGGCGGTAATGGACTTGTTTCTGGACGATGGTGTTCGTGGTGTAAAATTGTGATTTTTTCCCAGAAAGTTTGTTCCGGTTTTATCGTAGGGATATACGTTTTTTTTATTCCAAGTTCCGGAAGCGCTTTTTCTACAAAAGAAGAAATAGGATATTGTTCATTTGGCGTCCATAAAGCCAATGGTCCAATTTCCANTCTTACCTCTGGTTGTATATAATCGTAATCAAAAACATGGNGATATTTTACAAGTAAAACATGACCATCGTTTTTATCGTGATGAATTGAACAGGTATTTGCAAGATAATATCTTATATCTTTAAATAAAGTTGATCCAATATAATTTTTAGCCCGATCTTCAATTGCTTTGTTGAATTCAATCTGCTTTGTGTTAGAGGATTGCTCCAATGTTTCGTCGGGTTTTAAAATAACTGACATTGACAGTATTAAATCAATATCTTCCGAAAACCTGTTAATTAAACCAAAGGCTTTAGAAAGTGAAGTACCGCCTTTGAAACGTAAAATTTTTGATAAATCTTCATCTCTAAAAATTCGTTCCAAAACCCACGATACCCAGAAATCCTTTTCAATTATAAAATCACTTAATTCTGTTCTATTAGCAGCTTCAATAAATATATTTCTTCTTTCGCTGGCNGACGCAAGAGCAATTTTATCCATTGTTTATTTCCTTGATTATTTTGTATACCCAGCCTGTTGAATTTGACGCATCAACTTTTATCTGAGCCCATTCTTCTTTTGTAAATTTCTGCGCCAGTAAATCAAGGAATTCCTGTGTAATTTGTTTTTCTCCGATAGCCTTTATTGATTGAATAACAAGAGTTGTGGTTGCGTATTTCACCGCACTTTCCTTTTGGGAAATATGTTTAAATTCAATACATTTTCTTCCAATGTAATATTTGTTACTTGGTCCGTCTGTTAAATAAAGATCTTTTGCAGGAACTTGAGTAGATAATCCAAGATAATTCAAAGCGGTATCTCCGTTCGGATATATTTTCCAATTATTTTTTCGTATTAAGGCATTAACTACCTGATTAATATCCGGTGAAACTTTCATTTTTAAGAGTTCGCTGTACCCGGGATTATCATAAATACCGCGAATAACACGACGAATTTTACCATCCTCAGTCAGGTAAGAAAATGATTCATCTATTTCGCGTCTTTTATATTCTTGAATAAAGTCATAAGCCGAAAAAGCCCATCCCGGCGGATGTTCTATAATTTTGGTAAGTATTTGTTTTTTTATCGATTCTTTCATAGAAAAATGTCCTTTTTTTTATTCCAGAATAATATGAATAATTTCTGGAATACCATAAATATATACTACTTTTTCTGGAAAAACAAGTCATTTTGAGCCTATGCAGCTTATATATCCCATTTTATCAATGTTTTTAAGAACTGTATGATATAATAACGTCAATCAGGCGATGATTCTGTGCCTTTGGGCAGGGGGTCTCGCCTTTGTTTTTTCTGGGCTTCCAGAAGCTCTTTAATCTGATTAATTATATATTCTCGAAAAGGAGGTTCAAGCTCGTTGAATACTTCGGTTAACTGCTGGAGCTGTATGTCCGCGAGCTTCTCGCTGAACATTTTGCCCTTGCCGCTTAAAAGGTAGTCCTTAGAGACGCCGTATGTAGAGCAGACAAGAGCGACCAAACGGTCATTTACAGGTCTTTTACCGCCTTCCACCTGGGCATAATATGACTGGCTCATATAGATGCCCTTGCAAAAATCTCTTTGAGTAATTTC
>JGI24695J34938_10000455_pt1 | contig 39754 bp, 50 predicted proteins | sample TergutCo191P3_FD_34938 | JGI IMG/M metagenome (IMG submission 34938)
TGGAATCAGAGGATAATTCGTTATCTGTCAGATCGTTAAAAAACAGTTTCGCATGCATTGGGCCTTCGAGGACTTGAACCTCGGACCTACAGATTATGAGTGGAAATTAATCTGTAAGTCTTTGAACATCTATCCGCATTTTAAAACACATAAATCTATATAAGATATAGACTTAAGACATAATAGCCCGCTATCCGTAACAATCACGAACACTTACAGACATTATGCAAACACATTAAATTATATGTCTTTTTTTATATCAAAGTCAATTCCATGTTTCGGAGCTTGTTATTCTTTAACATCTTTTAGTATGGCAGACTTTCTCTAAATATCTCCAGATTGAAAGAGAAAGCCATTCAAACAAATTTGAAATTTAAAAAGGTAAAATGATACCAGAAGGCTGTCAGATGCGTTACAGGGCGGGGAAATGCTGTCCTTGACGATCACTTGTTTGTGTGACGTTATGTGCTATAAGGTGGTAGTTGTTTCACGTGGAAAAATTTATGATATTTTTCCGATCAATTCATTTTTTTTTACTAATTCTGTATACGCTTCTATAAGAAACAATATATGAGAAAAAGCGAATATATCATAACAATTATTATGCTTTGCATAATACAGCATTTTAAAAATATGTATTGCATAAGTATCATGTTCACAATTTGGAAAAACAAAACCATCTTTAAAAATTTCTATTTTATTTTTATCGCATTTTTTTTCTGCATCTGTCTTTATAAAAGACCACACTATTGATAAAGCTACGTTAAATCCTAATATTTCATTTGCATGAAGAGTAGAACCTTTAGCCTGTTGATTGCCGTGTAAGAATTTTACTTCGAATGGCTTGTTTGCAATAATTGAATATAGCATGACAGAAGCGATTTTATGCCTGTCAATGCGCCCGCCCGGATTGCTCATATATGTATGAACATTATTTTTATATTGTTCATAAGACAACCATACACGATCTTTTAGTTGATTATCAACAAAAAGAAGATCGTTATCATTGGCTATCATTCTATCAATTTTTGGTTTTATTATTTCATTCCATATCTGCTTTTCATAAGTTGCAAAGTCCACGATTTACTCCATTGTAACATCCGGATGTTCTCTAAAATTAACCGTTTCAACAGGCATATCAGAATTATGGGATGTCATCATTTTATGAAATTCTTCTTTTGTGCATCTTTTATTAAGCTCTTCCGGAAATTCTAAAAAGTCCTTGCTAACGATTACCTCTTCCGTTTTTATTTCCGCCATATTTATCTCCTAATCTTGATGATGCGCCGATTCTTTTTGGAACTGGTTCCCATTTAAAACCTTTTCGTAAGCGGTTCTATAATCATTCATAAGCGTAAGAATATCGTTATGGCGAGCTTTAGAGTCAGCTTCTTGCCCATCTTCTGACACATTATAGAAGTTTAAAACTCCAAAGAGATCGATATTTCTCCCTATGCCTTCTAATACCGAAGGTCTCGCATATAAAAAATCAGTCATACTTCTAATATATCCTATTTAAGCATCTTGTGCCACCCCTAAACATCTAAAAAATAGTAATTACCTATCAAATACTATCTAACTATATCCCCAGAAGGGGAGGCTGTAAAGCCCTCCCTATCAGGCAGAAACCGCTTTTTCCCCCAATTACCTACCAAATACTAGTAAAAATATCATCTGGGCGGCTTAAAACATTGCCTTTTTTGTTGTTTTATGTGGAATTTTTAATTACCATGCCATTTATAAGCCCTTCTAAATCCTTTTTTCTCTGCTTCTTCTATTGTAAAAGTATAAAAATCTCCGTTTAATTTATCTATTATTGTACTGTCATACTGTTGATCCATTGGCAAATGATAAATATATGTTTTATAACCATTTTTATCTCTACCTATGTTGCATTTTATTAAAGGATATTCACCAAGTTCCCTGTTCTCAAGAACATGAATACCTAAAGCTGATGCAAAATTCTTAGCTTCGTCTGAAAGAACCGTATGCGATACGAACAGTCCGATAACATTTTTTTCATTAGGATTATCTATTTTATACTTTGCTACAGTTCCAAATAGCTGGGCTATATGTTTTTCATGAATAGTTTTATTTTTTGACCAATATTTACATTGAATAATTGTTGTTAAATTATCTTTTTTAACGATTAAATCTCTACCAAGATCGTTTAATTTTTTTTCAATCCCATAATATTCAACGGTATAACCTTCTTGTTCAAACAAATATCCTATATACCTTTCAAAGTCCCTTCCTATTTCCCAATTTCTTTTTTTTCTTTTCTTGTAATATTCTAAGGCTCTGATATTCTTTTCAGTTTCAGAAAGAAGATCGTACTCTTCTTTTGACAAAAAGTTCTTAGGGCTATCGTCTTCTAGAGATTCATTTAAATACTCATCATATTCTATAATATCTTCCACTTCCGGGATCAATGTTTTTATATATTCAAGTTGATATTTTAGAATAATATTTTCTTCAAGCAAGAATCTTTTTTCGTTTATCAAAACGTTTACACGTGCCATTGAAACGTTATCTCTTTTACTTTTAATTAGTTCACTGTTATCTCTTAATTTTTCAATTAAAACCATCTTCGCATCTGTAACTAAAGGAGAAAGCCATTTATATGAACTTACCCTATCGGTGAGATTTGTTTCTATAACATTTAAAATATCTTCTTTAATTCTTTCTTGATAAGAAAGCCAATCTTGGTGACTTTTTTCATTACTCTTTAAAATATTATATTCTTCTGTAATTTGCTCAAGAGATATATTTACATTAGTATAATTTTTTTTGTATACATCAAGCTGCTCTTTTAAACGATTGATTTCATTTTGAAGCTTAAACACTTCTTGTTGTCCTTGTATACGCAGTGTTTGAAATTCTCTTTCCTTGAGTTCTAATTTTTTTTTGATTTCTGATAAATTATAATTTAAGCTATTTGTATTTGAGCGTAATTCTTCGTTTTCTTTAAATGCATTTGATATTTTTGATATAATTATTATAATAAAGAAAACACCGAATATAATAAACGCTATTTCCAATTATAAAAGCTCCAAATAATAAATATTCCCTACTAAATACCAGTGAATTATATTACCATATGAGGAAATAGTAAAGCCTACTTTATCATGCAATAGCCTCTTTTCCCCCCACTTCCACTGCAGGGAGCATGGTATCAATCAACGTTCTTACTATTCTTTTGTTGTCAGCTGTGAGGCTCTTGTACTTCGTAATGAATTCTTTTTCCTCATATGATAGTCCACTGGTGTCATTCCCAGTAAGAAGGAATTCAACAGTTACACCTAAAACACGAGCTATTTTTAATGCATTATCAACAGTAGGGCTTGATTTCCTAGAAATTCCGCTATTTATTACAGTTTTTCCTACCTTAGAAGCATCAGCTAGCCATTTTTGAGACTTATCTTGCTGAGCTAAAAGTGTAAATACATTATCCCAAAAAATTGAAGTCATATTTTAGTTTCGACAAAAAATAAAAAAAATTCAAAAAAATGGATTTTTGCTATTGACAAATCCGCAACAATGGACGATATTGAAAGAGTAGTACGCTATTGCGGATTAAAGGTAACCAGAAAATGCTGATTACAAGATTGGAGGAGAGGATGGACGAAGCGAAGAGAGATGCACTGATGTCAGAGGAACTGGTTAAGTTAACCAACCTTCTAAAAGACAACGGTTATAACGTCCATTGCGTTAAGAGCGGAGAGACAACGGTCTATAGCGAGAATGTTGGCTGTTTCTTTACGGTCAATGTTTCTAAGTACAAGCCTATCCAAAAATAGGTTTGCCAAGAGGTTGAACGTTGCGAATATTAGCGGCTATTTCATTAGCCAGTTCTTCATAATCGCTAAGCGGTAAACCTTGCCCTTTAATTTGGACAGCGATTGAAAGCGACCACGCTTTGATTTCCTGTTCTGTCATGGGTAATACCCTCCTTGTGGGTTGGATTTGTTTGTTAGCACTTCCAATTCTAACTCACTGGACGGATTACATAAATCCCTAACCGCAGGGTAAAGCGGTAAAGAAGCCTTGCTGCGACAGGGCGAAAAGAGCAATTAACTTCCGGGAGTTTCGCAGAACTCCCGACCCGAAAGGGTTCCATGAAGTTGATTGCTCTTTTTTTTATTTAAAGGAGGAAGCGATGATTTATCTATGGGTTGAAAACTCAGGTTGGAAAGAATTTGAATTAACCGACACCGAGGCGTTAAAAGAAAGATGTATATCAATCGGTGACGGAGCATCAATCGGTTACGGAGCATCAATCGGTTACGGAGCATCAATCGGTTACGGAGCATCAATCGGTGGCGGAGCATCAATCGGCGGCAGAGCATCAATCGGTGGCAGAGCATCAATCGGTGGCAGAGCATCAATCGGTTACGGAGCATCAATCGGTGACGGAGCATCAATCGGTTACGGAGCATCAATCGGTGGCGGAGCATCAATCGGTGACGGAGCATCAATCGGTGGCGGAGCATCAATCGGTGACGGAGCATCAATCGGCGGCAGAGCATCAATCGGTGGCAGAGCATCAATCGGTGGCGGAGCATCAATCGGTGGCGGAGCATCAATCGGTTACGGAGCATCACCAAAAATAATTTATATCATCGGTTCTAATTTTACCGTTTCTTATTGGGGAGAAGATCGCATTGATATTGGTTGTAAATCTTTTTCGATTTCTGATTGGTTTGAAAAAGGATACGAAGTAGCAGAACAATACAAATTCACTCAAGAGCAAGTAGCAGAGTATAAGTCTTACATAGAATTTATTCAAACAATACATCAAGTAAATCAAAAATCCACACAAGAGGCAGCGGTATGAGATCGGAAATTGAATGTCCTCATTCCGAGGATGCGAAAATGCAAGGCGGAAAATGTCCGTTTGCTAAACATTGTAATTGCGAATGTATTTACAACAGAGAATGAAAATTGATTTGGGAGATCGCAAGGTAGAGCAACGGGAGCTTGCCAGGGTTACAGCCTGGAGGTAGCGGGTTCGATTCCCGCCCTTGCAAGAAAAGTCCAACCGTAGCTGGTCATGCGGCAATGGCACAGGTAGAGATAAGTGACATGGTAATTTAATTTTGCGATTTGTTACCTGTAGTAATTTCCTACTACTTCTTATTCTTGGAAACGCCTGTTTAGAAACCAGCTCACTGCCGACATGATGTCCGCACAGTCTAGATCGGACGCTAAATGATCCGGTCATGACGGCAGTGAATCTTTGCAGGGTAAAGCAGCGGCAGCTTGCATGGCTCATAAACCATGACAGACGGAAAAATTTTAAAAGGAGGATGATATGGAAACTGTCGGGGAACATAAAACGCTAAACCGGGAACAAGCGGCGGCTTATTTAGGTATTCATATTAACACAATCGACAAACACCCGGAAATACCGCGGATGCGTATCGGCAGCAGGGTTATTTTCAGAAAAGAAAAGCTTGACCAATTTATTCTTGAAAATGAAACAACCGCAAGCGTTAAAAAAAGCAGGGGTACAAGATGCAAGAAATAATAAGCAAGTTAGAGCGCGATGCAAAAATGCAGGATGTTATCAAAACATTAGATCGCAATGCTAAAGAAGTGCAATACGGTTCTGTATGTGTAGAGCTTTGTATCCATAACGGAAAGATTGTAAAAACCGTTTATAAGACATCAGAAACAAGCGTTATGTACTGCAAAGAGGAGAAAAAAGAATGTGTGAAGGGTTAAAAATGATTCACGATACATCAAATTTTTATCCGGCAACCAATCAGGGTGTAGAAACCGAATACACGTTTGAAATCGGTAAAATAAAAATCGCATTGGAAGGCGAAGACACAGATAAGAATTTTAGAAAAGCACAAGCGGAGGCGCTGGTAAAATTTGAGGATATGATTTGCCATCCGGACGGCGTGCGTACTTACGAATATTAGGAGGATAACGATGGAAGAAAATAAATCGGTAGTATTACACGATTCGGTTTCAGAAGCGAAGATAATTGAATTTCTTGACAACACGGGAATTACAAGCTTGCTTCTAGATAATGAAAAAAAGATGTTTGTTAATATCGCTAAGGAATTCGGGCTTAACCCTTTTAAAAGGGAAATTCACATAACGGCATACGGCAAAGGCGAGTTAAGAAAATGCTCGATTATTACAGGGTATGAAGTCTATATCAAAAGAGCGGAAAGAACAGAAAAGCTTGACGGATGGAAAGCGTGGACGGAAGGCGAAGGCAAGAACCTAAAAGCGATTGTAGAAATTTACCGCAAGGACAGAAAATATCCGTTTACGCACGAGGTGTTTTACAGCGAATGCGTACAGTGCAACAAAGAAGGAAATCCAAACGCGGTATGGGCGAAGCAGCCTAGATTTATGACAAAAAAAGTCGCGATAGGGCAGGCTTTCAGACTTTGTTTCTCTGACGAGCTTGGAGGGATGCCTTATGAAGAAGCGGAATTACCCAGAGAAGAAAATTTAAAAAACGTTACAGAACCTGAAAATATTCCTGAAGAAAAATACCCTGATAATGAACCGCCCGAAGACGAAGAAAAGAAAAAACAATTGAAAAAAGAAGCTTGGGAATTAATTAAATTACTTCCTGCAGAAAAACAAGGCGAATGGATCGGTCAATGCAAAGATGCACGAATAGATAAGCTTGAAATTATTATCGAAAGATTAAACGAGCTGTTTGAAGAAATCAAACAGCAAATAGAAATCAAACAAGAAGAAATACCAATATTCTAGGAGGAAAAAAGAATATGCAAATTACAAACAATTTAAACCTGCCAAAAGGAATCGTAAAGGCGGTGACAACGGAACAGCACAATAAATCCGAAATGGAATTGTCTGCAACCACATTACTCAAAGGGGTAAAAGAAATCATTTTAACAAGGAGGCATTGGGAGGAAATAGTTATTGATGCCTCAGATAAAATGTGGGCGATTTTCGGAACGGCGGTACACGCGCTGTTAGAAACGGAAGGCGATAACGAATTCTCGGAGTGCGATGTTAAAGTGCCCATGCCAAACGGCGTATCTATTACAGGAAAAATTGACAATTACAATATGGAAACGGGTGTAATTACTGATTACAAGACTGCAAGCGTATGGAAAGTTATTATGAACGACTTTGAAGATTGGAGGATGCAAGGGCTTGTATACGCATGGTTGCTTGCGAATAACGGTTTTAAAGTTTCCAAGTGCAGATTTGTAGCCATATTGAAAGACCAAAGCAAGAGCAAGGCGAAGTACGACAGCGCATACCCTCAATCGCCTGTTTTTGTTTACGAATTTCCCGTAACGGTAACAGACCTTGATGAAGCGAAAAAATATATCACAGAAAGGCTGGAAAATTATCTGAAATTTATTAATGAACCGGATGATAAAATCCCACCTTGCACAGATAAAGAACGATGGGCATCAGAAACCAAGTATGCGGTTATGAAGAACGGCAGAAAATCAGCTGTCCGAGTGTTTACAACAAAGCCGGAAGCGGATATGAAAGCGGCGGAACTCGGCGCAGGTCACTATGTTGAAATACGTCCGGGCGTGTCACGCAAATGCGCCGATTACTGCCAATGCTGCGATTACTGCAATTTCTACAACAGCTTTGTTAAAAATCAGGTGAATGAGGAGTAAGGGATAAAACAGCGAGAAGCTGTAAATAATAATTTGGAGGTCAACTATGGAAAAAGTTGAATTAGAAAAGATTCAAAACGGTGTTGTCATGGAATTGTTTGACGAGGAACTTGAAAAAGTACTTGCAAACATTGAAGACGAAAATACTGTTGCGAATACGGAGCGATCTATAACTATCAAGATCGCTATCAAACCAGATAAAACAAGGCGGACTGCTGAAATAAAAACGCAGGTGTCATCATCGCTTGCAAAAGTAAAACCAGCCGAATCGTTCTTGTTTTTCGACAGAGATGAGAAAGGCAAATTTACCGCCTACACAGATGATCCGGGACCAGAATTACCCGGTATATCAGATAAAAATGTCGTGCCGTTTCCAAAGGCAGCCAACGGAGGATAATAAATGGAAAAAGATACTATTAATAAAATAGAACAATTAGTAAAAGACGGATTGGTTGTTAAATCCGGATCAAGGGATTATTCGGCTGCGAATCTATCACCTATTATTTACGAACCGAGACCCGAAACTTTAACTGTTCATAATTTACGTGGCTTCTGCGGATTCATAAACAATGATATTGATAAATTGATCGAAGGAAATCCGCATCTTATCGTTGTCAATTCTCCAGAATCGGTTGATTTAATATCCGCTGTTTGCGGTGAAAAAATGAAGCGAACTTCATTAATATCAGCAAAAATCAGCAATGAATTAAGAAAGTTTCCGTTCGGTCAATTCTTAGGGCAAGAAGAATTTGCTATTTTATTCCGTTCTTTGTTTGTTAAAAAAGACGGTGATGACTATGATTATATTCTTTCATACGCATCAAAGCTTGTTGGTGGAACACAGATTGACGGAGAAGATGACGGTATAACGCAAAGAGCGACTGTAAAACGCGGATTGACCGGAACATTAAAAGAAAAAGAGACTTTGAAAGCTATTGTTAAACTTTCGGCTTACCGAACATTCCGCGAAGTTGAACAACCTCAAAGTGAATTTTTATTCAGGGTAAGACTTGATCGTGATGAACAACCTACTGTTGCGCTTTTTGAAGCAGACGGAGGCGCATGGGTAAATCATGCAACTCAAAATCTTGTCGATTATATTCAATCTTTGGTTTCAAACATTCCAGTTATTGCATAAATCAATTCAACAAGCTGTCGGCTTATCACTGACAGCTTGTTTTTTAAGGGGAAGTAGATGAGCGAACACAGCAAGGCTGAAAAAAAAGCATGGAAAGCGTTCTCTGAAATGATCCGCGCAAGAGACGAAGAAAACGGATATTTTACTTGCCCTACTTGCGGACGGATATTAACGATTGATCAAGCTGATGCAGGGCATTACATAAGCCGTTCAAGAAAAGCTGTTATGTTTGATGAAATGAACGTACACGCGCAATGCAGGAATTGTAATCGCTTTAAAGCAGGAAATCATTTTTTATACCGCAAATGGCTTATTGAAAAATTCGGTATTGAAGATGTAGAAGAATTGGAGTCACACGCTCAAATGAGGGCATGGTTTAAAACAGCGGATTTGCTTTTTATGGCACAGGAATATGAAGAGAGATTAAAAGCTATACAGAGGTATAAGAATGAAAGTTGATATTAAAATTTTAAAACAAATTAACGGAGTGCAGCGCGTTTATCTTTCAGAGATTGAAGATGCTCGTACAAGCAGAGAAGTTCTTGACGAAGTTTATCGAGGACGGCAGGCGGTTTGCTGTTACGGCGAGCGGGTTTTTATCAGATGCGGAGATGATAAGGATTTTTTCGGCGTAACAGCGGCATCTGATATTATTTTATGGATTGAAAAAAGGTTAAAGAAAGAGAATTAAAATGTTGTGTTTAAAACTTGATATTTATCTCTGCAAATCATGTAAGAAAGAAATGGCAGACAGTAAGTTGGATAATTGCAAGGAGTAATTATGAACGAATATACCGAAGAGCAAAAACAAGAAATAGACAGCGTGATTAAAGAAGGCAGAAGCGGTTTGCGGTTAAAAACTGATTTTGGAACTATAATTTTAAAAAAGCGCGTAGAAATGGGATTAACTAGAAAATTATTTTCAGAAAGATTGAATATTCCAGAGAGAAATCTATTTGCTATAGAGAACGGAAAAAGTGATTATTCTTTCCATCATCTTAGAACTTACTTAAAAGCGTTAGATATGAAATTAAGCGAGGTGTTTTTATGAGAGACATTGTTTTCAGAGGAAAGCGGATTGATAACAGAGAGTGGATATATGGTTTTTATTATAAAACTAAAGGAAAACATATAATTCTGGGCGATAGAGAACCTGATAGTAACGGACAGAAAGAAAAAGAAATCAATCCCGAAACCGTAGGGCAATTCACAGGCATGTACGACAAAAACGGTGTGAAGATTTTTGAAGGGGATATAATCCAGCGGGATTATAAAGTCGCAGGAAAAACGTTATATGAAAAACGAGTAATTGAGTATAAGAGCGCATATTTTGCAGGTTTTCAGTTTATTAAAGGTAAGCCTAATAATATGGGTTGTGAAGTAATCGGTAATATACATGATAACCCTGAATTATTGGAGGCAAAATGAGAGTTTTAGCGCACGGAATAAACGCAGAAAAAATAGCATCAGTCGTTGTATCAAACGGCTTATTTGTGATGACATATTTTGACGGCAACGCATACAGATTTGAGTTGGATAATGATGATGTATTAGTAATATACGAAGACAAAAAAATAAAGGAGGAGAAAAAGGAATGATTGATAGGAACGGTAAAAGAATTGAGATAGATTTACCAGAAGCAGTATCTATACTATCAGCTTTAAGAAACTATATAAGCAAGGACGAAGACGAAGATATTGAATTACAAATGATTGCAGATTATCTACAAGATGCTATAGAGAAGGCTGAAAAATGAAATATTACTGTAGTAATTGTAAAAGCGAAATTACAACAAGGTTTGACGATAACCCAAAAGATTGTTATATATGCCATGCAGATAACGGTCTTGTAGAAATCCCCGACTTTGAAACCCTAGCGCAATACGAGAAGCGCACAGGGAATAAATGGAACGGCGCGGTGTGGGTACGTACAGTCAACGAAGCCTTACGCGCTGATTATGTATGGGAAGTTGGTCATTGTTTAGGCGAACAAGCAGGTTTTGAAATCCTCTGCGCCGCCTCACCCGTACCGCCGCCAGATAATTATGTGCCGGAGGTGGAAGCGTGAAAAAGTTTTTATATTGCTGTTTATTTTTATTTTTAAATGTAACAGCATATTTTATATTAGATTATTTCAAAATTCATAAAGCATATTATTTTTCTGTCGGTGCGACATGGATGTCTGCCTTTATAATATTTTATCCTAAAATTAACAAGAAGGAGAACGTATGAAAAGAAGAATAAAGCGGTATGGAACATTTTATACCTGTTAAAAACAGTTTGGTTATAATTGGCAATATCATGACAAATAATTAAAAGTAATTTTTATTAGGAGAAATAAATGACATTTGGATACCGATTAAAAGAAGAAATTAAGAGACAGGGAATGACGCAGAATGAAGTTGGTTTAAAAGCAGGGTTAGGTGAAAATACAATCAAACATTACATAGCAAATAATCAATTACCAAGAGTAGATAATGCTGTAGCAATAGCACAAGTATTAGGCACTACTGTTGAATGGCTTATGACAGGAGAATGTCCGATACGACTCGAAAAACATGAAATAAAAATATTAGTTGATAAATTTGAAAAATATTTATTAGCTGGTGAATACTGGAAAGATTTCTAATCTTAATAAAAAAAGGATTTGGGAGAAAATATGGAGATTAAAAAGTTTGTTTTTGGTGAAACGCTTGAAAAAGCAATAGAAGCAGTTCCAGAGGAACATCGGCTAAAATATTACACTTACATAAAAGATTATGGTCTACACGGCAGAGAGCCGGAATTATCAGGTTTTGAACTTGCTACTTGGGTACAAATGAAAGCCATGATTGATATAACTATACCAAAAAGAAATAACGCCTCTCCTATAAGTAAAGTTGGCGCACCTTACGGCAACAGTAATGCAAAAAAAACAACTGAAAACAATTCAAAACAATTGGATGAATTGTTTTATGGAAATCAATTACAAAACAATTCATCCGATTTGCTTAATGTAAATGAAAATGTAAATGAAAATGTAAATGAAAATGTAAATGAAAATGTAAACGGCGGTTTTTCTGAATTTGGTTTTAAATATACCCCTCCTGAAAGCCAAGAAGCGAAAGAAGACGCGACAGCGTTGTTTAATAAAGCCAGAGAATACTGGAATGAGCTAAAAATTAAACCGGAATGCAGGGAAATAATGATGCGGCGCGTTGATATACCGGATATTCTACGGACATTCCAGCAATATGCCTGGGAAGAAATACGTAACGCGATTAAAAATTTTGCATGGCACAAGATGAAAGCCGGACAAAATTATCACGATCCGCCGCCTTACGGTTCACTTGCAGGTTTTTTAAAGACAGGAGTGGAGAGGTATTTTGATGACAACGCGCTTGAGCAACAGTTTAAGAAAACCCTGTCTCCAGAAGCGCGGAAAGAGCAAGAGAAAAACGAATCGCTTGACGCAGATCAAAAAGCCATGCAGGCGAGAAGAAAAGAGCATGAAGAGGCGAAAAATAACGCCGTCAGACCCGATGAAGTTCCGTCGCTTGCCGAAGCATATAAACAAATTCAAAGAAACAAAGGGGAAAACAATGGCAATAATTAAAGGTTTTAAGAATTACGAAATAAACAGGGACGGGACTGTAATCAATTTAAAAAACGGCAAAGAGCTGATCCCGTACCGGCACAGAGGTTACAGTAAGATCAAATTAACAAACGACAAAGGCAAGCGCATAGCATGGCGCATAAACCGCCTTGTTTATGAAGCGCATCTTGGAACTATACCCAAAGGATATGAGATTGACCACATTGACGGGGACAGGTCAAACAACAATCTTGACAACCTGCGTATGGTAACACGACAGCAAAATATAAAACTTAAAAGTTTTAGAAGGAAATAAATTATGAACGAATTTACTTATTTCTATTTGTTAATTATTCAACTCAAAAATAAATTAATTACCAGAGAATTCTTTGTTATTGAATGGGGAAAACATCAAAATTATATAAAACGGGTTGAAAAATAAATGAGGATACTCTGCACAGGCTCAGGCACTTACACGTGCGAAACGGGGAAAGATCTTATCGAAGGGCGCTATTACGAAGCTGTAGAAGCGGACACGCCGACAGAACGGCAGAACCGCGCTTTCCACGCGCTGTTACAAGAATTTTGGTCAAGCGGAACTCATAGCTATAACACAGGCAACTTTGATGAATTCAGAAATTTTATAAAACGCGATCTAGGCGCAGGCTTTGAAAGATTTAAATATGTCGAAGAAACAAAGAGCGGTTTGAGATGGGGGAGCTGTGAAAACAAACTCGATATACCGAATAATGTAGCCCGTGATGAATGCGGAAACCCTCTCGCCGCAGGGATATTAAAAAGCTGGTCAGATTATACGAAAAAAGAAAGGAAAGAAACTATTGACAGACTCATCAGTACTATGATACAGTGCGGAGTAAGCAGTAAAAAGTTTGAAGAAATAATCGACGGCATGAGGAGTGACGTGTACGCAGACGCAACACATCAATAATTTTTCTCTTTAATAAACCCTTTATAATAAACATATCCGCGCATCTAATAACATCTCTTGCCACACAGGAGCATCAATATGTTTATTGACGATCAAGACCTGACAGACCTTAAAGATGCGAGAGAACTCGTAATACAAACGGAAAGTATGTTAAAACATAAATTCGACGTGTTAGAAAAAAATATAGAACTTGTCGATAAAGCACAAAACCGTATCAGTAAGATTATTTATAAATTAACAGGAGATAAATTTTACAAGCCGGAAGAAACAAAGGAGGGAATGTAAAAGGAAACATTGAAGCGGATTTATCGACCATTCCGTTTGAAAATTTAGCTATTTTATTCGCAGGGATAGCGATACTGCTGATACTATTAGCATTGGTATTCGTGTTTATTGTTAAGAAATTAGGGATAAAGAATATAGGCAATATCCGGCTAGAACAGTACGGGCAAACAACACTGTACAGCATGAATGAAGCTGTAAAAGACATAGATGATATTAACAGACGGCAAATGCGCCAAATAACGGGCAATATTAAAATACATATCAGTAATATATTCGCAGAAATAAACGTTTGCCCTATCGCAAGGGTTGCTATATCATCTGCAATTAGATTACCCCTCTTTGAAAGCATTGCTAATAATCATTTTACTACAGAACTAATGCCGGATAATTTCGAGTCATACCGGAACAGAATAATTGAAATGATAAGGGATGAGTATATATCGTTATCATCATTTTCAAAAGAAATACAATGCACACGCGACAGTTTACCGTCATGGGAAGAAATAAAAAAACATTTGTTAGAATGTATAGATTTATGGTTAAACAGGATTACAAGGGAAGTTATAAGATGTTGCGAGAAAAAGATTGCTATATATAAAAAATATCATATTGATTTTGAAGCGTCAAAAGATAACTACAGAGCGGAGATTACAAGGAAATGTATCGAAAAAAACGAAAGATATATCGATATATTAAAAACAAGGGTTAGATAAAAATAAGGAGGAAGGTGTAAAATCAGGAATTCAAACACTGTTAAAAACAATCGGGGATTACGGGTGTCTTATGCTATGTTTAATAAAGATAGCGGAAGATCATAATAATAAAGTATACAACCTACAAGAAGCCATAGACATTATTGAGTATGCGCTTGATAAAAAGTGGTTAAAGCCGGATATGTATGTAGATCAACCGTGCAAGATATTAAAATACATGACGGGTAAAAACTGGACATACGAACACAGTGACAGCCCTACAGGGTTATACAACATAGAAAGATGGGAATGGAAAACGGCAAAGGAGACGCTCAGCCACTTCAGGCTTAATAGCTGGGACAGTATGGATCCGTCTCCTGTAGTTAAAAACGGTAAAAGGGTATCATACCGGGCAATCCGGAAGGTGGACTAATGTGTATAAGATTAAATATATTATGGTTTGTATTAGTATTTTGGCTTTGTTTGTCAGCTGTGCTACAAGCAGAGGATCAGGAACCAGCTGGGAAGATGCTTCCCTTATTGCAGAACAGCGAATCGAGCTTGAAAAGTTACGAAGCGAAATTAAACACATGGGACATCTTGCAGGGAGCGTTACGGACGGAATTAACCGCATTGCGGACAGAATTAACGACAGCACAAAACGGCTTAGAGACAGCCTTAGCAGATTCAAATCAATCGAAGATATTGTCAACGCAATTGATGAATACGTCAGAAGCGTCATTGAGGAGAATAGACAGCTTAGAGAGTTACAATCTGCAAATAGCGCAAAGGATGCAGGAACGCGATGAAGACTTAGCACAGGCGTATAGCACCATAGACAAACAGGAAAAGAAGATATTAAAAATGATTATAACGATTATAACGCTTAGTTTTACCCTTATTATATTAACTGCAATTTTGATTTTAATGATATACGGTAAAATCAAGTTTAATTTTGGCATTTTACGGCAAAATAAGGTTTAATATCGGTATGCAATGGGTAATTCAAATGGTATCAATGAGAAACAACGATTATTTGTAGCAGGGTATTTAATAGACTTCAATGCTACACAGGCGGCAATCAGAGCGGGATACTCAAAGAAAACTGCATTTACCATTGGACATGAACTCCTTAAAAAAGCTTATATACATGACGAAATATCAGCACAAATTGACACCTTATTAAACGAAGCAAAAACAACGCTTAAAAAACAAATATTTGATTATTGGATTAAAAGAGCGTTTTACGACATCACAGAGATACTTAATTTAAAGGGCGAATTATTATTAACAGAGAAGGAATTAAGAGAAAAAGGTCTGCATGTTTGTATAGACGGAATTGAAAAAAAGGTAAACGCGCAAGGTGAAGTTAATATAAAATACACCTTTGCAGATAAGGACAAAGCTGTTGATATGTTACAGAAATACATACAAATGATAAAGGAAGAACAGCCGGTAACCCCTACAAACAATATATATTTAGATTTAAAAGCTTTGATTATCAATCAGGCGAATAGTTCTCCTGCAGAAATGAATAGGATCATCAATGAGCTCGAAAAAGTTACAAATACCTAAAACCGAAGCTATAGAATTACTTCATACTTTGTCACCTTATCACTATATAAAAAGCCTAGGTTTTAATCCTTATCATTGGCAAACAGCAATATTAAAAAGCCCGCATTTGCGAAAAGTAATAAACGGAGCGAGGCAATCAGGAAAAAGCACAATAGTAAGCGGTAAACCCTGTCATATTGCTAAATATTTTCCTAAAAGTGTATCAATCATTATTGCAGCAACAGAATATCAAGCTTTTTTAGATATGGAAAAAGTAAAAGGGTTTATTGGTCACGATCCCAATTATCCGAAATTAATAAGAGAAAGCGACAGGCTTATTGTACTTGATAACGGCAGCTGGATTATGGTTGTACCTGCAACAGAAAAAGCGGCAAGAGGACCATCTGCACCAAGATTGATATTGCTAGATGAAGCGAGTCGTATAGAGGATATAGTTTATAAATCAGGTATTATACCAATGTTAACAGAAAATCCGGTGTGTGAACTGATAAATATTAGCACACCAAACGGGAAAAAAGGATTTTTCTTTGAATCTTTCAACAACCCCAAATGGGAACGTTACGAAATAAGAAGTCCCTGGAAGGTTATAGAAGAAGAATTAAAACTTATTCCAGCAGAACCAGAGGAAGAATATCAGAGAAAATGCGCGGCAAAAGGGATACTCGGCTTCGATTCACCGCGCCATAAAAACCATGAAGAACAGGAATTTAATTTAAGGGAGATGCGACCGCAATTTTGGAAGCAGGAATATGGACCTGAATTTGTAGAGCCGGGCGATCAGGTATTCAGTTATGATGAGATTGAAAAAATAATAAACAACATAGCAGGCGCTTTAAACACAGAAGAAATAGGAATTGCAGAACCCTTGATAATTTAATTATCATATGATACATTTATTTACAGGAGGGGTATGTACACGAGTTTATAGTTACAAGCGACATTGGGAAGAAGCGAGACGCTTTCACCTTAATGATATTCAAAGATAACGCGCAAATACTCAATGGAAACAAAACCCTTCAAACCCCCGACAAAGTAATCCACTATTACGACATTGTAAAAATCGAAAAGTATCACGGACTCGGTTATGAGGAAGGAGCGGATCGCATTGCAACTGTAATGCAAAGTCCGCAACTAAGGCTTAATACAGACCTGTTAATAGATGGTACAGGAATTGGAGACGCAGTAGTAGAGCTTGTCAGGAAGCGCAATCTATTTCCTATACCGATTATATTTTCAGGCGGTAAAGCGCCGGTTGAACATTATGCAGAATTCGGCAGTGTCTTTAAAGGGCAGAATAACACCCTTACAGGTGTACAGATTGTTGAAAATATCAGTGTGCCGAAGAAAGATTTGGTTGATGCAGGCAAAGTAATGTTGCAACAAGGAAGGTTGAGAACAGCGCCGGGGAAATGGAACGAAGAATTTAAAAAACAATTACAGGGATTTAAAGGCAAATTAAACGAAAAGACCAAAAACACTATTTACGAAGCTGAAACAGAAACATTGCACGATGATTTAGTGGTGGTGTTTTTAATGGGCGCATGGTGGATAAAGAACCGCAGAGAAAAAGGCATCAAAGAGCAAACAAGCAATGAGAACACAAGCGCAGGATGGGAACCGGATGATTATATGTAAGGAGACATTATGCTAGAGACAACTTACGACAGAGAGATAAGAGAGAGAAAAGAAAAAGAGCTTGATTTTAAATGCCCGCCAATACTTGCAAAAGGTATTAACAACTATCAAATGACTTGTAACGATTGCCCTACACACGTTAAACAATTATGCCAAGAAGCCAGACTGAAAAAAGAGAGGCAGAAAGAATGACGCTTATAAAAGTTGAAATAAATAATGACGGTAAATATTGCGATATTTGCAAACACTTGGAATATGACGATGTAAATAAAAAAAATTGTTGTATGTTATTCGGTGAGTTTGTAGAAAGCATAGGAGAAAAACCATATTATTCTGATACTAAAAATAACCGCTGTAATAAATGTATTGAAGCGGAATTGGCAATAGGAGGTAAAGTGTAGAAAGAGAAACGCGCGCACCGCGCATAGCGAAAACAAGCCTTGAGAGGCTTGTTAAAATACAGAAGCAAATAAAAGACAACCGCTCCAATATGGACACACGATGGAGGCAGACGGCGCAGTATATCAATCCTGATATGTTATGGCAGGATGAACCTAATACAGCACAGAAGCCCGAAGACACGGCGCACATTTACGACACAACGGCAATTAAAGCAAGCAACACCCTCGCAGACGGCATTCAAGGCTACAGCTTTGCACGTAACCAAGCTTGGTTTAAAGCCGCTCTTGAAGATATAGAAGACCTGAGCGATGAAGAAACTGCATGGCTGCAATTTGCGGAAAAGAAAATGTATACGCAGAGCCAAAAAAGCAACTTCTATGATGAAGGACGTTCTTTTGTTAAATGTTGCGCGGACTTTGGCACTGCTATTATGACTCGTGAAGACGATGTTATAAGACGTATTCCGTCATACAAGACACAGCATTTAAAAAATTGTTGTATAGATGAGAATCCTTTCGGGGAAGTTGACGTATTATTCAGAGATTTCTGGACAGATGCATACAAAGCCGCATCGTTATTCGGAGCGAACAGGTTGCCGAAATCTGTTAAAGAAGCGTATGACAAAGGCAGTATAAAGCTTTTTAAATTTACACAGGCTATTTTACCGATTGACCGTTATGATATTGACATTGATCATCCGCAGTATAAAGAATATTACACAGTTTATTGGGCAGACCTTGAACGCGAAAATCCTATAATGGATGGATATTACCAGCTCAAACCTTTTTTCTGCTGGAGATGGAGTAGGAATCTTGACGGCGGTGTATGGGGAACAAACAGCCCCGGAATTATGGAATTACCTGATATAAAACAAGCAAACAGCGTCAGGGCGGATTTATCAAGACTGGAACAGCAGATGGGCAGACCGCCAATAAAAGCTACGGAAGGACTGATAGGAAGAATAAATCTTAGACCTAATGGAGTGACAAGTATACGCGCAGGAGAAGATTTTGCGTTGGTTCAAAACATCGGAAATCCGCAAGGTATGATGGATGATTTAAATCGCTTGCAAAGGCAAATCAATGAAGCCTACTACACTGATTTTTTTCTGATACTATCGCAGAATATGGAGAAACAAAAAACAGCGACAGAAGTCGCAGGCATACAGGGAGAAAAAGCGGCTCTTATGTCAGCGTTTTACGGTCGTTTGTCAGCAGAGTTTTTAGAGCCTGTATTGGAGGATTTATTCAGTATCGAGTTAATAAGCGGGAGAATATCAAGACCGCCTGATAGTTTGTTACAGTATGATAGGTATTTAAGACTTGATATGATCAGCCCTCTTGCAATGATGCAGAGGAAGTATTTATTACTTGGCAGCAGCCAGCAAGCGATTGCAGAAATAGCGGCTCTTGCACAGATGAACCCTCAAATACTAGATAATATTAATTTTGATCAGATGGCGCATAACATTGCGGAAGCTCACGGACTTGATAAAAGAGTAGTTATTGATATGGCGGATGTGCAACGTATCAGACAAGCAAGGGCGCAACAACAGCAAGCAATGCAACAGCAAGCGATGAAATTACAAGCGATGGATGTCGGCAGTAAAGCGATGGCAAATATCAGCAAAATACCGCCTGAAATGCTTCAACAAGCGCAGGCGGAAGGAGTAATTTAATGAATGAATTAAAAGAAAAAGCAAAACAAGAACAGGCAGAACGGCAGATTTTCAGGCGCGTGTTTGAAACACAGGACGGAAACAATGTTCTTACATGGATATTAAACGAGTGTCAGTATTTCTCGCAAGATCCGAAAGACACCGATCCGCTTTTAACGGCTTTCTCTAACAGGCTGCTTGCGAAAATAGGGATTATTCACACGTGTAATTTATTCGAGGACGTAGCGTCAAGAGTGCAAAACGCCAACGACCGCGACCTTGAACAAATAATAAATAACCAAGAAGGAGGTAATTTGTAGAAACTAACGAAACAACAAGTACAGAAGCAGAAAAGAAAACGGATGCGCCGTCAGACGCTGCATCACAGACGGATTCTCAAAATGACGGGGAAGGCGAATGGAAAGGCACATGGATCGCACAGCTTCAAAAAGAAACCAGAGAAAAACACAAAGAAGGTTTAAAAGAATTGAAAGGCAAACAGCTTGGCGATGTGCTTGATGAATATTTTTCAGGTAAAACAAAGTATAAAGACGCAATTATTTTTCCTGCAAAAGACGCAAAACCCGAAGAAATAGACGCTTTCCTCAAACGCATGAATATTCCAATATCGGCAGATGATTATAAGCTTGATCCAAAAGCGATCCCGGGAAACGAAGCAGATGAAACAAAAACAGCCGCTGTAAAAGAATTGGCGGATTTTTTTAAAAGCATAGGGCTTACACAAAATCAAGCGAAAAAAACATTTGAACAGTTTACAGGATTTCTTAAAGGCGCAAACGAAGCAGAAACAACAAAGCAAAAAGCGCTTGCAGAATCATTTAACGAACGTTTAACTAAAGAGCTAGGCGGTGATGAAAAATCAGCAATTGAAACAACAGAATATTTCAAACGCGCATTAATTGCGCTTGGAGATAAAAAGCTTGTACAGGAATTAAAAGACAGCGGAATGTTATACAGCACGGCATTTGTAAGAGGTATGGCTGATATTTTCAAAGCCGGAAATCAAGAGCCGCCGATACCACAGGCAGGTCCTGTCAGAGATGTGCCAAAGAAAGACGCATTGCCAAAGAGCAAACAATTTGACGAAAAATACGGAGGTAAAAAATAATGACAGATACATTTGATGAGTTAATGAATGCTATAAACGAAAAAGAAAGCAAATCAACACCGGCAAACACACAGACACAGCCAGCACCAGCAAGCGACACACAAACAGATAAAGCAACAGCAGAAAAAAATAATTCTTTACACGGTTACAGCAAACAGTTTGAAGAAGTGTACGGTAAGAAAAAATAAATTTTATCTTGACAAAAAATTTTTTGTGTTATAATTTATTTATATAACAAGCCGTTATCATTTGGTAACGGCTACCTACCAGTATAAGCTTGGTAGAGCGGAGACGCTCTTCCGGCGGTTGCTAGCGAGGAGACCCGGCATAAGGGACAAAGAGGAGACGGAAAGGCATTTGCAAGTGCCGACTACTGATCCGGCTGTGTTACTTACTTGAGGGGGACCCGAGGGCAGAGGATTTAAATAAATCCTTAGCCCGGAGTGTCACCAGAAAAAACTCAAGGAGAACTTAACATGGCAGTATTAGCCCAGAACAAGCCGTACACATTAGCGGAAGCTAATAAAGCGGCAGGAAATGTCGAGACTGCAAACTTGCTTGCGGATTTTTCCCAACGAAACGCATTCCTCGATGAAGTACCGTGGTTCCCTACCACGCACGGATCGCACACCGAAGAGCTTAGAGCAAAGCATCTTGAAGGCGGTGAATTCACAGAAATAAATGCAGGTATACCTCAAGTCGGAAGCACCGCTGATATTTTAAAAGAATCTGTAAAACTTTACGAAGGTGAAAGTATAGTTGATGACAGAATTCTTCAATACGCAGATGACCCTTATATGGCGCGTGACACATACGACACGATGAATCTTGAAGGTATCTTTCAGGATTTTAACAAGCGTATTATTTATTCCAGAGATCCGGGGGACAGCAAAGCGTTTAAATCGCTTACAGAGCGCAAAAACCTTGTAGACCCGAAGAACTTCTGCTTTTCCGCAGGAGGTACAGGGACAGGTTTAACCAGCGCATGGCTGTTTGAATTCGGTAAAAAAGGTTTCCACTTCATTTACGGCAAGCACACAAGCCCGGGGCTTTCTAACGAAGACAAAGGTTTGGAACGTATTACCGCGCCGGACGGCAAGGGTTCTATGTACGCTTGGATTCGTAAATATTCAATTAATTCTGGAATCATGGAATACAGACCTAACGCTTTTATGCGTATCTGTAATATAGATGTAGACCCGGACAACAAAACCAATCACTTAAACCCAAGCACGCTTATATTAAAGTGCAAACCCTTCCTGCCTACCGCGGGAGGTGGCAACGCGGTGTTATTCGTATCACCGAGCGTCTATGGACAGCTTGAGGATATGGCGTTTAACAAAGTGAACGCGAGCATTACTATAAGCGAGGTTGCGAATTTCGGCACATTGTTGAGAATCGTAAATATCCCGGTAAGACCCTGGGACGCTATCTCTGAAAACGAGAGCGAAGTCCTTGCGGCATAAGGAGGAAATCAATGACAGATTATTTAAACAGATTCGGAGTATTAGGCGGATCGGGTTCAATACCTGTATCGGAAAACACCCTTGACTTTGAAGCAATCGATCCGAGAGCTGCAATGCAGACTCACAGGACAGGCGAACAGCATGATTCAACTTGTGTGTTTTTTATTAAAGCGGATTTTGAAGGTAATGTAACCCCGAAGCTTATCCATTGCGATACAAAAGACGGGACATACACCGACCTTGTTGTAGGGGAGACTAAAATCAATCCGAAAGCGGGTAATTTCGCTCTAATACCGATGCCTAAGTCACATAAGAGATACGTGAAAGCAACTCTCACAGCGGCAGCATCAGGAGCGGAAATCGAAGCCTTTATACAGCCGGGACCGTCACAACAATAATGAAAGCAAGCGCGGAGTCATATCCGCGCTTTGTCATATTTAAATCATAGGAGATATAAATGAAATTTTTATGCGTTACAGAATTCGCATGGAGTAGGAAAAACAAATTTTTTAATTCGGGAGTTGTTTACGATCTTTCCGGACAAGATGCGGAGCAATTAATCGATCTGGATAAAAAGAAACCGCCGCTCGGCGCTCTTTCTTTTTTCAATCCTGCAGACGAGGATGCAGTGAAGTACATAGCGGCAAAGAAAAAACAACTTCCTGCAGAAAAAAAGGATACCGAAACAACGGAGCCGAAGCCGCCGACAAGACCGGAGCTTATTGCGGAAGCAAAAAATCTTGGCATAAAAGGCGCAGACCGCATGAATGTCGAAGAGTTGAATCAAGTTATTGGAGCGGCAAAGAAAGAACAATCCGCCCAGCAACCGCAGGAGCAAGAGAGTTAACCATGATTGAATGCGCGGACAAATACGAAGAACAGTTAAAAGATTTAAAAGCTATCAATAATGATTGTTATAAAATCAACATCCCTTTTAAACCTGTCCGCCGCATCATGGTATCTACTTATAACGGAGAAATAATAGGGCGCATCGATCTGATTATAAATGAAGCGGCGCAAGCTGTGTTTGATATTGCAATCACAAGATTATCGTCAAATAACGGTTATATATTTGCCAAGGATTGCATGACAGGCGTACGTTATCTTATGGACAATTACCGTAAGATAAGTTTTATAGTCGTGATCGGCAGCCCTGTTGAAAAGACATACGACCGTTTAGCAAAATTATTCGGCTGGAGAATTGCCGGGGTATTTGAGAAACAAGTATTAAATATTCACGGCGAATGGAAAGATATTAAATATTATGAATGGATAAATCCAAACTGGAGTGAACATGAGCATTAATTACACAGCAAGCTGGACGCAAATATGTAACAGCGCTCTTGCCAGACTTGGGAGCGAACCAATTAAAGATTTGACAGACACATCTAACGGAGCTATATTTTGCAACCGCTTTCTTCCTCAAGCTGTTGAATATGTTTTAGGGCAGTGGAATTTTACATTCGCCAGAAGGCGGCAGAAGCTTGCTATGAACGCCGAAGAACCGTTGTTTGGATGGAATTATCAATTTAATTGCCCAAAAGATTTAATAAGGCTTATTGAAGTGATTGGCGGGAACAACAAAACACCAACACAGAGCGAGCTTGTACCGTATCAGGTAGAAAACGGTATGATACTCACCAATTCTGATTCAATTTACATAACATATATAGCACGCCCTGACAACCCAAACCAATTGTCACATTCAGCACGGAATGCTATTAGTACACATCTTGCTTTTTTATTATCAACACCTTTAACCGCTAGTGAACAGTTAATCTCTTTTCTTGCCGCAGAAAGTCAAAGAGCTATAGAACAAGCAAAAACAGAAGACGCGCATATGAATTATGATCCTTATGCTCATGGTCAAGATTTCCACGTGGAGAAAAGATGAATATAACAACATTACAAAATATTTTTTCCGGAGAAATAAGCCCGTTAATTTCGGCAAGGCTTGATAGCCCGGCGCATGTGATGGGCGCGAAGACTTTGGAAAACTTTATTCCTTTTCACACCGGAGGGTTAAAAAAAAGACCAGGCACAAGAACGTGTGCTAGTATTGCCAGTAATATAAATATAAGGCGAATAATAACAATCAGCGATTCGGCTTTTATTACACTTTCTAGAAATACCAGTTATGGAACATTTCATATTGATCTTTACAGTTCAAACTACAGTTCTAATAATACTGCTTCTGATGAGGCCGGATATTCGTTACTTTTTAGCACCACTTATAGCCATCCTGATTCCAACTTTAATTCTGATACTCTTGATAATTTACAATATGCGGTAACAACAATTGACACCAATACGTTTGAAATTTGGTTAACGCACAATCAGACAGGTGTTTTTAAAATTAAAACAAGCAACAGTCAAATATTTTCTGTTGAAAAAGTTGAGTTTACGGAAATTCAAGTTCCCGGTACAATAACTAATCCGTCGGCGATAGCATTCTTTGCAGGTAGGTTGTGTTTAGGAGGTTTTAAAGAAGCGCCGGGGAGAATATGGCTCAGCAGGTCTCCTGACAGTAAAACAGGGCAATTCAGATATACCGATTTTCGTGTAGGCACTATTAACAGCCAAGGTAATGTAGATATAGTCCCTTCTGACGCAATCCGCATAGAAGAAAATGATATGATAGGATCGCGCATCAGATGGTTCTTCGGCTCTCGGCTGCTGCTGACAGCAACTGAAAAGGCCTTATGGCAGGACACGGGGGATGTTCCTACACCGATGACATTTGATATGAATATATTCTCCCATGCCGGTTCTAATAATATACAGCCGGTAGCCTTAAGCCAGTTAATTATTTATGTAAGCTATAATTCAAGACAGCTTAGAGCGATAGTGTGGGACAACAACGCCGCAGGCGGTTTTATTGATATATCTATTTCAGATCATGCTACTCATTTATTCGAAGACGGTATAAAACAAATTGCTGTCACGCACTATCCGACACCAACAGTTTGGATTTTAACAAATGGAATTACAGACGGAATCAATATAACTAAGCCCGGAATTCTTATCAGTTGTGTTATAGATCAAGCAAACGGGACATTTTCATTTTCAAAACACCTCATTAATGCCGCAGTTATAGCTATGAATACTGTAAGGAATCCAAACGGAGATCACATTATTTTAGCTGTACGTAGAAATAATAATCCTAATAATACAAGTTATAATGATTATATTGAAGTAATTAATTTAAACGATAAACAAGTTAATGAAGCGTTCAACGACTACTATGTAGATGCCGGAATCGTATTTTATCAAATCGTTAAATATGAAACAATAACAGTTCCGGAACAACTGCGGTACTGCTATTTGCATATTATCGCAGACGGCAATATATTACCACCCGTCAAAGCGGATGCCGACGGCGTGATCAAACTTCCGTTTCCTGTCAATACTGTACATGCAGGTTTGCCGATAAAATCCAGATTTGAGCCTACCCAGCAAGTAATACCTGCAAACGGAACAAGCTACGGTAAAAAAAGAAGAATCGATAAATTAATACTCAGCTTGTTTAGAAGCTTAGGCGGCAAGGTGGGAGTAACAGAAGATACCGCCGAAACAATAAAAACAAAACGATACGGGGTTTACGAACTTGGCGAGGCTCCAGAGCTTTATACAGGGGATGTTGAAATAACTATGTCGGGTAACATAGACACAAAAGGGCAAATGGTTGTTGTTCACGAAGAACCGGCACCGTTTAATTTAATTGCAATCGCGCAAAAAATAGCGATTCTGGAGGGTTAATCTATGTTTGATATATTAGGTTTGCTTGGACTCGGTTTCAATGTCGCTGGATTAACGATGAGTTCAAAGCAAAACGATATAAATAACCAGTTCTCAAAAGAACAGTTAAAGCTTCAAAAGGAAAGCATGGGCTTGCAGATAATAGGCTTGAGGCACGATTTAAACAAAGGCATCCAAGGAATGAGAAATGAAATCGATCAATACGGCATAGAGATACAGGCCGCTAATTCAATGATTGATGGTTATGATAAATGGTTGACCAATTTCAGTGACATGAGAGCGCAGCAAGTGCAAAGCAAACAAGCTCAAACAAACGCATTAATGGCAAGCGGAAAAGAGACCTATAATAATTTTCTTAATGCGATTGGTTATTCAGATGCTCTTGCAGGAGCAACAGGAAGGGTAGGTGCCGGTACTTCGGCGGCATTGACAACGCAAGCGATAGACCAACAGCTTGTAGATTATGTAGGGCAAGATAGGATATTGGATGCAAACGGAGGTTTATTCGGTTCGCAACTAACAGCGGCGAATATGGAAATGGATCAGTTAAAAATGGATCTTTATTGGCAGAATTTAGAAGCGTACGAGAATAGAAAAATATTAGAATCTTCAATCGGTAATTGGGAAAATGCTATCGCAAGAACGGAAGAGTCTATCTTTCAAAGCGAACAGGTAGGGCGCGAGCTTGAGAAGTATCTTAAAAAAATTCCGAGGCAGGGAACGTTAGAGGATTTATTTCCACCTAAGGGGTCAACATGATAAATATTAATTACGATCCGTTACGCAGATCGACACGGGCTGTAGGCAACGCAAAGCTCTCAAGATTCTTTGCCGAAGATATTGATTTATCACGTCAGTCGCTTGAACTTAATCAGCGCCAGCTTGGTTTAAACGAGGAATTGCTCAATTTTAACAAAAAAATGCAGCGTGTAAATAATATTATGCAAGGGGCTCAGCTTGCGGTAAGTTTTACATCGGCTTCTATTAACCTCGGTCAGGCGATATATAATAACATAGAATTAAAACAACAGAGGCTTGTGCAAAATGAAATGAACCAGAGAGATGCCACGATTGAATATGCAGTAGCTAACGGGTTTGTACCGTATGAACTGGATGAACACGGAAATGTAAAAAAAGACGAGAACGGAAAAGCTATTAAAATTGGGTTCGGCAGCGCTGCAGGAGAAGACGGCAGAACAGTAGCGGAAATTGACGATGAAATAAAAAGGATTGTAGCAGGTAAAGGAGGGTTTTCTTCAAATTGGGCGCAGGAACGTTTCTTGAAGAAGCTTGAAGACAGTTATATGTCTCAAGAACTTAAAGCGCAAAAAATGATCGCAGTAAGAGAACAGAAAGTAAGAGACGCGCTCGAGTTTGAAAGCATGTCAAAACTTGAAAGCAATATTATAAGAGACGGCTTGTCAGTTGACGGCGTGCCGTTGGAATTCGGAACGGAAGAATATAAGGCCGCTTTGGAGAACGCTGTAAGAGACGAGCTTATTCAAAATAAAAATAAATCTCCCGGGCAATTGAAACTCGCAACCGATAAATGGGTGGAACAGATTACCGCCGGCAGTGTACGGCAAAAAGCGGGAGAATTGGCGCAAACGCAAGGATTTGCGGCGGCAGAAAAATATATTAAAGAAGCCCGTGCCGCAGGTTTAATAAGCGATGACGCGAAGGTAAAAGAAATTCTTTCTTATGCGGATCAAGAACATAGTGTTTCTATGAAGGCTTTTGATGACGAGATCAAGAACATAATGAAACAAAACGAAGAAGCCCGTATGCCGATACTTAGTAGTTACAACTCTTTGATGAATTTTGCAAAGGAACAGCAAGACCCGCAGAAAAGAGCTAAGGCTGAAGAAGCGGCTCAAAAAAAACAACACGCCGCGTTAACTGACAGATTTGGCAACGATCTCGGAGGCATTAACAGAATGTCACTAAGAGAACTTAATGATTGGTTTAATATTTATAAAAATAGAGAAAGGGATTATGTAGGGCAGGGTATGCTACATAAACAACATCTTGACGCTATATACAGGGAGATTGAAAACAGGCAGAACGCAGGAGGAGGGAGAAGCAGCTCTTCAAAAGAAGATAATTATGATGAAGCTCGAAGAATTGTTGAAATGTGGCAGACTGGAGAGACCAAGGATGGAAAGTTATCTATGGCAGGAGTCATTAGTTGTAATCTTCCACCTAAACAACAAGAAGATTTGCTTAAAATGCTATTTGCTCCAAGAGGATTAGTTGTATCAGAAATAGCTTATCCTAAACTTGAAAGTTTTTTAAAACCTATTGAGAAAGACGATCCAAGCCAAAAGGAATGGGCAAATGCGATTAGAATGGAATTGGGAGAATTAATATTCAGAGGGCAGGTGACAGATGATAATGTAATGAAATTAGTTGAAGATAGAATAAACCGGCACTCTGCGGAATTCATTGGAAGAGCTGGTAATATTAGAGATATAAAACTAGTAAGAAAAATGGCGAAAAATGATATGTTTGAAGGAGATCATTTCTCTGCTACAGATATATACGGAACAACTAGAATGGTACAAGTCCCGGGAACGAAAGAATTCCAAGATCAGTTCATGGCAAGAGATAACCAAGACGTGCAAACAGCTATACGTGCTACAGATTGGAATATTGAACAAAGTAAATTTGAAGAAATAAACGGCGATAAAACAGGGCAAAATCATTTTATTCTTGTTAACAGTAGCGGAGAGAAAGCGACGGTACGAGTAGAAGAAGACGGCAAGCTATATAAGATGGTAGACGAAAATAGAAACAAATGGGAGTCTTTTGAAGAAGATTTACAATCAGGAACAACAAGAGGAAATATTAACTTTGAAGAAAGTTTAACTGCAAATGTTAGAGGACAAATTGATGCAGCAATGACAAGAGTACCACGCGATTACAGAGGCAATCCAGAGAGTTTTATAAGGGAACGAATTACAGCAGCGTTAGGGAACGCCGCTTCTACTCATCAGGGAAGAGCTTTCATAGACGCGAAAATACAAGAGTATAGAAACCGTAGGAGGTAAGAGTTGACAAAGTATTTAAATGAATTCAAAATAAAATATATTATTTACTTTTAGATAATAAAGAGGTTAAAATGAAAAAAATTGGATTAGCGAGTTTCTTCTTTTTAATTCCAATATTTGCTTTTTCACAATATATTCCATCATGGATTAATTACGGTATGACAGAAAATTCTATTAAAACGGCTCTTGGCGTAGATCAAGACGGCTATGTTAAAAATAGTAATGGTGTTGTAGTAGGTGTATATGTTGGAAAACAAAGAGAAGAAAGTAATTTATTTGTTTACATGGAGGATACAACCGGTTTGTTAAATGCACTTAATAAACCAATTGATACACTTAATCAATTAAATAATATTGAAAAACTTTTTTCTTCAATAAATAGAGCGATTTTATATTATTTTTTAATAGATCAAAACGATGGGCTTAAAGCATGCATAATTTATTTAAAAAAAGAATTTGAAGAAGTATTAGTAGATTTTATAAACAGATATGGCAGATATAATTTTCATAACGATCAGTTTATTTGGACAAGATCGCAAAATAATATATTGCCGTTATCAACAAGAGCTGTATCAATAAATCTATTACCAGAAGACGGAAAATTTGTTACAGATAATGTAAGAATTGTTTATTATTTGTTAGAGAAATAAAAGGAGATAATGTGTAAACAATGATTATCTTGAACTAATTAGAAGCCAGCGTTATGCAGGCATAAATATACCGGAAACTCATGACATTGCGGAGTCTCAAAGGCAAAGATATGAAGGAGCGCAGACAAGGCTAGACGCAATAAGAGCCGGTAACGAACAATTTGAACAAGCTAAAAGCGATTATTACCAATCGTTAAAAGAACAATACAGCGAATATTCAAACCTCGGTGTAAATTTTCGTGACGAAGATTATCTTTTTATTGATGCGTTACAGCCGTTAATCCAATCATCAGAAGACCCGCAATTTTTAAAAGAACGAATTGCGGCTGCGTCAATGTACTCAAATCTTTTTGGCGTGCCAATTGAAAATGCTTTTTCAAACCTTGAAAATTACCATCAGCAATGGACAGGGCAGAACTTTGCAAAGAAAACAGGCTTTCAAGCTGTATGGGATAGTTTGAAACTTAATTTTGTATCAGCGGAATATAACAGGCTTTCTAAAGAACTTGCAAAAACAGGAGGGAACGATCCCCATTTATTAAAAGCTGTTGAAGAGCATGAACAAAGAGTGAACCAGCTTAGAGACCGCGCACCGAAATTTTGGCAAGACGAATATGTCAAACAAGGCGGTTGGGACGATGTAGGGCAAGCGATTAGAAGCGTAGGAACTATGCTTGCCGAAAACGCAGGGCATATTGTATCAGGAATGGCGACAGCCGCGCTTGCAGGGACAGGCATGGGTTTATTTGCAGGAGCGGCGCGGTTAGCTCCGGCGGTTTCAAGATTGCTTGTAGCCGGAGCAAGCAGGGCAGGGATAGCAGGCAGTACTTACAATTCTACATGGGGAATTAAATACAGGGAGATGACTAACGAGGGAATCCCTCATGATATAGCGTTAAATTTTTCAAGAACAGACGCTTTACTGGAAGGCTTAATAGAAGGCGGTTTAGGAGGCGTGGAAGCGGCAGGCGCAAGGGCGGTTATTCCGCAGGCGGTCAGAAACGCAACAAACCGTATGTTTATCAGCGGAAAGATGAGCCTTGCCGCAAGGGGAGTTCTTAATTGGTTAAAACAAGGGGTAGAAGAAGGGAGCGAGGAATTGCTTCAAGGCATATCAAGCGGAGATCAATTTAACAGAGCTGTAGACGCTATCAATAGCCGCAGGGAAAAAGAACTGTATAAGCTGACTGAAATGCCGTTTAACGAACTCCGCAAAGAGATATATGACACTATTCTTGAAAATAACCCCGAGGTTAATAAAAAAGAATGGGGGAATATTCTTGACGAAGCTTTTGACGGGGCTATAGGAGGATTTCTTACAGGCATCATACTCGGCATACCTATTGAAATTACTAATTTCAGAAACGATACAAAATCTGCAACGATGCTTGCAGGCATGGCGCAGAACGCAAGCAGTAAAGAAGAACTTAGGGAGCAAGTAAATAGGTTAAAAGAACAAGGTCTAGAGATACCTTTACTCGAAGGCATGAAAACCGATGAGGTTAACGCACATCTTGATAAATTATACGACGTGCAGCAAAGCCGCTTAACCCCGGAACAGCGCGAAGAAAAAAGAAAACAAGCCGAAGAAGCGGAAGAGCTTGCGGAACTGACAGATTACAGTAATGCAAGAATTACAGAACGTATAGAAAAAGACAAAGAAAGCGGAGAAGAAATATCTTACCTTGAACTTACATCTCCTGATAAAGAAGATCGGGGGAATACGGGCTTTGACCATTACACAACGGAGAAAGAAGACGGAAGCATAGACGGGCGCTTTGTGTTAGGCGACACTACAAAGATTAAAAAAAATCAATACGGTTATATAAATTACACAGAAAGAGACGGAACCATTACAATTGACGATTTTGAAATGCTGCATGGTTACAAAGATTTAAGACAGGAATTGTTTGATCAATTTTCGGCAGACCCTAATATCAGAGGAAAAGAAATAATATGGAACGTCCCGGAAGGTTTACAGCACGTTAAAGAACAGTTGATTAATAACAACAGGCGCGGACCTAAATTCGGGTTAACATATCACGAACAGGGAAGCGAGCCTGTTATCAGCAATGACGCGCGTATAATAGCGCGGCAATTCAAACAGCACATGAACCCGAATACAGCCCCTATGGAAGTCGCTTTAGCGGCGGAAGTTTTTAACGCTTTCTACAAGCGCAGAGGGGAGAGCGTAGGCGGCGCAATGAACCGCTTGCTTGGAAATATAACCAACGATCCAAAGGCGCATTCGCAGATAGAGAGTGTCGCGCAAACAGCAGGGAACAGAATAAAGGGCGCGACATGGCTTGACCAAACGGCGGAAGGGTTGCGTAATTTTATTTATCTAAACAAAAACTCGGCAGACCCATCATCAGTAGTGCATGAATTAGGGCACATAGTAGAGAAAGATTTTACAGAAGCTGAAAGAAGAATAGCGGCAAGAGCGTTAAACGGTTATGAATTAAAAAACGGAACTGTCGTTTATTTTGACGAAAACAATAATCAATGGACAGACGAACAACACGAAGCCTTTGCGGAAGCGTTAGAAAATTACCTTACAAACGGGAAAGCGCCTAACGAACAGATAAAACCTTTGCTTGAGAAGATAAAAGAATTCATGAAGCGTATTTATAAATTCTTTACAGGCTGGACTGAATTGTCACCGCAGGTTGAGGATTTTTACAAATCCCTTATGAGCGGGGAGCTTGTCGAACAGGCGAGAAAAGAAGAAGCGCAGAGGCAGAAAGAAAACGTAACAGACGAAGCGGCGCAGTTACGAGAAGAAATTATCAACGATCCGACAATCCCGCTTGAAGATAAAACAGAAGCTGTTTTTAACGCGGCAGGAGACGCGCTTTTTCAGTTAACGGACGATGATCAAGCGCACTCGCCTACAGCCGCATTGCTTGAACGCGCAAGACGAATACCAGACTTAGTAGAACGTCAAAGGGCAATGGACGAGATTCGCAGGTTACGCGGGCTATACGCAGGAACAGAAGCTGAATTTAAAGCGCCTAACGGCAAGGACAGCTTATTACTTGATTCGCTTGGAGAGGAGAAAGGGAGAGAAGCTTGGTATGCGGTGAGGACGGAAGGGTTTAAAAAGTGGTTTGGGGATTGGGAAGCGATAGATATATTAAATCAACTAGAACAAAGAACCAGAATTGAAATCAATGAACCAACAGAAGAAATATCCGATTTAATGGAAAAATATAAAAACGATGTGGAAGGATGGAGAAACGAAATTGCAAGCTGGGCAAAGAAGATTTTACCAGATGTTATTAAAGACCCATACGGAAAAGACGTTAATGTAACTCGTTCTAATATAAAAGATGCTCTATCACATGGAAAAGGTCCTTTAAAAGTATTAACCTTGCCGTTACTTGAAGAAATGCTAAATAATGGAGTTTTATATCATACTGAAAAAAGCCAAGATAAACAAGGAAGAATAATAAGGTATTTTAATTACGCTTACCCAATTCAATTTGAGAATATATCTCATGTCGTAACTATTGTAGTGAAAGAAGACTATAACGGTAAACGATTTTATGACAATGAATTTATCGAAGAAACGGATAGGCTGCCCCTTGGCACAGACCCTTCAACGCGAGGTAGTCTGACCCATCCGTCTAGATCAAATATATTACGAAATATTCTATCTGTCAACCCTGATTCTGTATCAAAAGTAGTAGACGAGAACGGCGAGCCGAAAGTTGTATATCATGGAACGCCTAACCGATTTGATATATTTGACAGGGATAAAGGAGAATTGAATGATGCCGGATGGTCAGGAGAAGGTCATTATTTTTACGGGGATATAAACGAATCATTTGGTTATAAAAGAGGAAGCGGAGTAATAATGAATGTTTTTCTTAACGTAAGAGAGCCTTATTATATTTCCACCGAAGAACGCGATGATTTAATGGACAGAGATGACAGAGAATATTCCATCAGATTTTCAGAAGATTTGAAAAGCGAAGGTTACGATGGGGTTTATTATAACGGTGATTTACGGCAAGAATGGACAGTATTTAAATCCGAGCAAATAAAATCCGCTACAGATAATACAGGAACATACGATCCGCAGAACCCTTCAATATTGTTTCAATTAAGCAATGAAAATCAAGAAATTGTAAACGCCGCTAAAGCGGTATACGGAACTACAAATGATATACGCGAAGCCGGGTATTTAATAGTAGATGGAACTATGCTTGATTTTTCAGGAAAAAATGATGGAGGTCTTGCCGGAAAGAGAGCTCTCGATCATAGAGAAATGGATTATTTTGAATATAATGGCAAAGTCTACAAACCAGGTAAATGGAATTTTATAGCACAGGGTAATATAAGGTTAATGCCAGAAATAGGAGGTATTAACCTTGCTCAGTTACCCAATGATGCACAGGTTATTTCATTAAAAAGATATATTCAATATTTTAACGGAGAAACGATAATAGATTTTGTAAATGAAAACGGAGATAACGTATATAGCATTGAATACAACAGAGGTACAAAATCAACGCGAATATTAAACGATATAAAAAATTATTACGAAAAAGGAATAGTACCAGAGCAACCGCTCTTATTCCAAATAGGCGATGTTGAATTAATCAAAGAAGCCGCAGGAATGGAAAACGGCTTACAGTTTATGAATTGGTTAAAGTTTATGGGTGAAAGTTATTACCCGCAAGACTTGATAGACACATGGAATGCCCAAGAAGACAGGTCTTACAAACACATGAACGAAGCTACAATCGCATGGTGTGAAGCTTTCGTTCAGTATTCAAAACAGGCTGTTGCTGCAAGCGAAAAGATAGACGCAATAACAGGGGAAATAACAGAGGAAACAACAAGTAAAGAAAAAGCAACTCCTGCAGAATTAGATCACGAATTTTTACAGCTGATAAACAGAAAAGGCAAACTTGAAAATTTTACAAAAGTTATCGCAGGTATTATTCATGAAGGTTCTTTTGATGAGAAATCAGAAAAAGTAATTGATACTATAAATCGAAAATTAAAACATCGAACATGGCAGACTGTAATTAACGCAAAGGGACGGATAGGGGAGAACGTACAGCGGAAACAACTTTTAACTTTGATAAGAAAAGCACCAAGAGATTACAGGGCGATATACGCGGAAGTGATGGAACGCGAAGACTTAACAGTAAGCCAAGAAGACACGACAGCGGAAGCTTTAAGATATCGTATAAAAGACAGCAGGGCGGAAGGTATAGGAAACCTTACACCAGAGAAATTGCGCCAGTTATCGGAAACACTGGACAGAGAAGATTTTGCCGAAAAAGTAAGGACAGGCAAAGCAAAGTTTGACGACCCTGCAGAAAAAGCGTATATTAAATGGCTACAGGAACAGGTTAGCAAAGCGGAAAATGCTCTTGAAGAACTCCAAGCAGAAAAGCAGGAAGATGACAATTACATTGAGAAGCAGATAAGCAAAGAATTTAACGATAAGTTTAACAATGTCCTTGCGTTACGTGAAACTATCGGGAACATCAATGACAAGCTTGAACGCGCATTAAGAACAGGGCAGAAAGACGCATCTGATATTGCGCGTAACTTGAGGAAGGAAAAAGCGACATACGATTCATTGGTAGAAGATTTAAAGAGACTTGCAAGAACGCATCAGCTGGAAATTGACGTGATGGAGATTCTTAACAATCAACGCATCAGGGAAGCCGTTAAAGCGGCGCGTACAGAAACGATTGAAAAACAAAAAGCAAAACTTGATGAAGTGCTTGAAGAATTCAAAGAATATAGAAAATCAGCTAAAACAGAAGCGACTCTGTTGCAGAGACTTGCCAGAAAAGCGGCGAGGCAGGAACTGCAAGCGCATATCAATGAAATGAATCAGCAGAGGGAGAAAACGAAGGAATTAACCAGAGTAAAAAAAGCGGTAATAAAAAGAATATTCAAAAAACCGAATCCGCAGGAAGTTAATGCAGAGCAAGGAATCGCAATCGCGGTTATTCAAGATTTTGCGGAACCGTCTTTTTATAAAGGTATAAACGCTTTTATCGGTGAAATAGTTGAACATGATCTTCCGGTTGCTTTCAGGAGATGGAAAATAGAAGCGAGATTTAGAAGCGAATTATTAAGAGGCAAGCCCTCTGTCACGCAAGATAAAATGAGAAGCTTGTTTGAAAAAGAGAATCTTGAAGACCTTACAGAAGACGATAAAAAATATCTTGCAAGAAAAATAGCTCCGGAAGATTGGGTAGCAGAATTAGGTTTGAAAGAAATCGCGGAACGCAGAAGAAATGACTATCCTATGACAGAGGAGCAAAAACAACTTATTCATAAATATCTACCGTCAGATGTTGTATACAGAATCATGGATAAACCGTTCAGCCAGTGGACTTTAAACGAAGCGGAAGAGCTTGCGAAAATAATTGACGATCTTGCCGTCAGAGGGAAAAACATCCGTAAAGCGAATGTAGAAGCAGACCGCAAGAGGATAAGGGCTTATCAGCAAGCTGTAATAGGTACAATCAAAACAGTGAAACCCGGAACCGGAGCAGAAGAAGCGGAGAAAATACTCGGCAAATATGACGAAGGAGTAGAAGGTACGGCACAATCATCGGCTTTACGCAGAAAATTAAAAGGTCCGCTTTTCAGTTACAGCGATATGAATATTTACCGTTATACAAGAATGTTAGATAACGATACTGTTAACGGCGCGAATCAAGCCGCTTTATACAGAGCGGCAAGCGACGCTTATAATCAGGAAAAATCCGCAGTAGACGCGCGTACAGAAAGGATTACCAAGCTCATGAAAGACTTAAAAATAACAGAGACAGAGCTATGGGAAAAGACACCGGAGATTAATCTCGGCGAAGGCGAGAGAGAACACCATCAATTTACCAGAGCGGAACTGCTAGGGTTTATCAGCGCGACAAGAGATGATTATTCACGTCACGCGGTTATGTTTGGCAACTTATTATCGGAACAAGAAAGGGTGAAATACCATGACGGGGAAGTAACCGAAGAAGAATTGACATTATTAAAAGATAAAGCCGGAGAAAGATTTGCAAGAGTGCAAGCGGCAGCGCAGAAACTTATTGAAGAAAACCCTCATTATCAAAAACTGTTAGATGCAATTGAAGAAGATTTTACCGCAGGGGGAAAGAGGTTAAGCGAAGCCCTTGTAAGGTATAACAATAACTTTATGCCGATGGTTGAACATTACTTCCCGATGATGAGGGAAGCAATGCCCAACTCGCGGGCGGCGGACGCGAAAACGGCGCGGGAATTAATGGGTTCTGCCGGAGGCGCGTTTTCTTTATATGTTGAGAAAGGGTTTACCAAAGGGCGCATAGAAATTCCGGCGCAATATCAAACGGCTATCAATCTTGATTTACTCGGGGTATGGACAGAATCTGTAAATAAAGAAGAACACTTTATCGCTTACGGGCAATTAGTAAAAGATTTAAATCAAATCTATAAACAGAACAGGCAGGTAAGGGATACTATACAACGCCGTTACGGAAGGGCGGCTGTTAATTACATAGACAAATATATCAGCGAATTAGCTAATCCAAGAACGGAAGGAACTAAACCGGAACTCGATAAAATAATCAGAGCGGTACGCGGAAACACCGCGGCGGCTTATTTAAGCTGGAAAACATCGAGTATTGTAAAACAATTTATTACAAGCCCCGCGCCGTTTTTCGCATACATGAACCCGATTGAATATTGGGGGACTTTTATAGATTTTATTACACATAAAGATTTATGGAATGAAATAATTGAATTAAGCCCCCACATGAAACACCGAAGCACAAATCTAATGACAGAACTTGTTAAAGAACAAGCTAAACAGCAGTTTGATAACAAAGCCTTAGCCGCTATAAGTAAATTTAATAAAAAAGGTATGGAAGGATTAGAATTGATAGACAGGGTATGCGTAGCCCCCGGATGGCTTGCGTTATTCAGGAAAGAACATAAAAGATTGACAAATGAAAATAAATTAAGCGAACAAGATATACGTTTAAAAGCGGCGCAATATGCAGACGATATTACAAGATTGACACAGCCTTCCTCGCGTGCAGACGACCTGTCACCTTTATTTAAAGGCAACAACGAATTAGGAAAAGCGTTCCTGCAATTTACCCAATCGTTAAATGTTATTTGGCAGAATATCAGATACGATATGCCGTTGATGATGAGGGAAAAGAAATTTTCAAATTATGCAGGAATGATAATAGGTTACACTGTTGCAGGGGTAATATTAGGCGCAATTACCGTTGGCTTTGACGATGATGATGACGGAAAAGAAATTGCGAAAAAGCTCGCGTTTTTCGCGACAACGCAATTTACAGACGCATTCCCTCTTATCGGCAGCGAAGCGACAAGGTTTACAGAGTTGCTATTGACCGGGGAAATGAAGTATCAAAGCGGAATGAATTTATTACCGGCTTTGGATAAAGGAAAGAACGCGGCAGGAAATTTAGTAAAAGGGATACAGCAGAAAGATTTTAATAAACTGTTAAAAGCATCGGCGCAAGCTGTAGAAACGGCAGGTTTATTAACAGGCTTGCCTGTATCGGGAACAAAAGAATTTGGCAGATTATTCGGAATAGGTGACGATGACGGGGAAATAAATTTTAACCCGGGCGCACTGTTAGGCAAACCGGCAAAGAAAAAATAAGGAGGCAGTTTGTAATTTTTAATGAACAAACAGAAATAGTTTATAATGTGAAGGATACAACAGTATTTCAAATTTCGTTTAAATATTTATCTCCTAAAGACGTATTGTGCAGATGGCAGGGCGGCGCAGGTACGTTCGGGAGCGTTAATTATACATGGCTTCAGTACGGCATTGATTATGATGTATCTCCGATTAATACCGTAATTGACGATAATTCAGATGACTTAAGCCAGCCTGTCAGCAGTGTGCTAACGCTTTTGATAGATTTACCGGAAGAAGCTGAAACATTATTAATCAGGCGATCCACTCCTACAACACAAGAGGTTGATCTGCACGACGGTTCCCGCATTTCCGCGGATTTGCTTGAAAATATAGCTGATAAAGCTGTTATGAATATCCAAGAAATTGAACAGCAACAACTTTCCGAAGATAAAAATAATACTTTATTACAGGATATAGAAGATAAAATAAATCCTATATTAAACTTATGGCAGGATTTTTTAAATAGTTTTAGTGAATTTTGGTATAATTTATATAATATTATTTTTAATTCGCTTCAAGAACATAATGCATCCGAAGAAGCTCACGGTATTATTATGATCGGAAAAGCTAATAAACACATAAGAGCTTTACAAGACGGTAGTAAAGAAACTATAGATTTCACAGAAACTCTTGCACCGATAGACGGCAATATAATAGGCAGCCAAGTGATAACCGTTAACACTACCGAAAACGGTGAATTGTATTTTGACAAAGATAAAACACCTACACAGGTGAAAGAAGAAATAAAAAGCGCTTATGATCCGCTTATCCCTAACCAAGCAAGCCCATCAAACCAATTAGCCGATAAGGATTTTGTCAATTCAAGTATTAATCATTTGGCGGCGCGGAGAGTGACGTACACCATTAACGGCGAACCGTTCCCTTCTCGCCAATCCTTGTTATCTGCAAATACAGTTTATAGCAATGGAGAAGAATATATTCCCACGATACATGATTATTGTATAATTTTAAGTGATGAAGATGCTCCCGCTCCTTGGACTAACGGTCAGACGTGGATGGAATACTCGGGCAGCCAGTGGGAATTTGACTTTGGTGTAAACAACAAGCCGTTCACCGCCGCAGAAAACGCGGCTATACAATCGGGTATCACGTCAAGCCATGTTGAAAAAATTAATAACCCCGATACTAAGCCGACTCTTGACAGCGATAAATTAATTACATCAGGCGGTGTTTTTTCATGGTTTGGGTTTGCGCTTACATCGTTATTGACCGCTTCAAAAACAATTATAGGCGCAATTAATGAACTGCATGAAAAAATAAATTCTATAACAAATAAAGCTATGTTTATGGCTGCGCACCCTGTTAATTCGATATATATGACTGTAGATCCCGACGAATCAACGCCCGAACAAATGGCGGCAAAGTACGGCGGTACATGGGCAAGATGGGGTGCAGGAAGAGTACCGGTATCGCTGGATTTAAACGACCCTTT